>ENA-OPDC01000186-OPDC01000186.1-human-gut-metagenome-genome-assembly--contig:-NODE-186-length-32944-cov-172.873484_pt1 | contig 32944 bp, 30 predicted proteins | sample MGYA00241620_ERZ501503 | MGnify/ENA primary metagenome ERZ501503 (study PRJEB25962, sample SAMEA2042659) | human gut metagenome | biome: human gut; feature: human-associated habitat; material: faeces...
ATTTGTTCACGAAAAGTCTTACTACGTGTGAGCCGATGAAACCAGCACCGCCCGTTATTACAATATTCTTCATTCTAATCAATGTATATATTCGAACACAAATTACACGAATCATTCAGGAGAAACTATAACCTCTATATTCGTGTTATTCGTAAGATTCGTGTTCAAAAAAATTAATATTCTAAATTCTTTTTTAATGTTTGATCTTTCTCTTCAAGGATTGAAAGGAGATATTTGCCATAGTCATTCTTCAACATTGGCTGAGCATTCTCACGCAACGTATCACTATCTATCCATCCTTGGCGATAAGCAATACCTTCCAAGCAAGCTACCTTCAAGCCCTGGCGCTTCTCCAAGACTTCGATAAAGGTAGATGCCTCAGAAAGGGAATCATGGGTTCCGGTATAAAGCCAGGCGAATCCTCTTGCCATGGTCTGTACCTTCAGCTGCTTATCCTTCAGGAACACCTGGTTTACTGTTGTGATTTCCAACTCACCACGAGCAGATGGTTTGATATGCTTAGCTACTTCCACAACCTTGTTAGGATAGAAGTATAAGCCAACTACAGCATAATTGCTCTTTGGATGCTGAGGCTTCTCCTCGATACTCAGGCAATTGCCTTGCTCATCAAACTCTGCTACACCATATCGCTCAGGATCACTTACACGATAACCAAATACAGTAGCTTTGTTATTCTGCTCTGCATCTACTACTGCCTGATGAAGCATTTGGTTCAATCCTGCACCATAGAAGATATTATCGCCTAATACGAGGCAAGCAGCCTCATCGCCAATAAATTTCTCTCCGATAATGAAGGCTTGGGCCAAGCCATCTGGTGATGGCTGCTCAGCATACTCGAACTTGACTCCAAACTGGCTTCCATCACCTAAGAGACGCTTGAAACCTGGCAGATCAAATGGAGTTGAGATAATCAGAATCTCACGGATACCTGCCAACATCAAAACTGAGATAGGATAATAAATCATCGGTTTATCGAAGATAGGTATCAGCTGCTTGCTGATACCCTTGGTGATAGGATACAAACGTGTACCGCTACCACCTGCTAATACGATACCCTTCATTGTTATGCTAATTTAATTTTTCTAATAACCATCTTAAATGGAACAAAAGCAACACATACCCAAGTAAGCCAATATGCTCCTTTTGGGAAATATTTCTTTATGTTTTTTTTATAATCTTTAATCTCATAGTTTTCTATACGAGCAACAAACTTATTAAAAAGCAGTGTTGGTAAATACTCTGTCATTATATCATTAATAATATGTTTCTTTGTTGATAAGGATATCCAATTGTTGCGATAGCATTCATCAACCAGAGACGGAAACTCTATTGTAAATGCTTCAAACTTATTATGTCCACTACGTCCTACTACTCTTTGAGTTTCAAACCAATGATTATCGTTAACTATATAATTCATTTTATCATGCTGAGTTATGAATAATGATGTATGAGGGAAAAGTTCATTTAAATATATTTTTCCAATCCTATCAAAATCTGCCTTCCAAATGGCAAAACCATTGCTCCATGATGGCCAATAAGATAATTTCGAGAAATATTCATCGAAACTTTGACAAGTGAAAGAACATCCTTTAAACAACAATCCATTGGTATAAAACACCAAGGGCTTATTCTTTTGATTATCCTTTATTTCTTGTACAAGTGCAGCCAAAGCCCCCTTCTTAAAAATAACCTGACTATTGTGCAGTTTCAAGAATTGACCTGTAGCATATGTCAACACATAATAAGAATTCATAAACCCTTCACACTTAGTATAATGATAATGAATATTTGGAAAGTTGAATTCAGATACTAATGAGCGAATATTCTGTTTGGGATCATTATCGGAAATCACGATTTCATAATCATCCAAAGATACATCACTATTGTACTCATAAATACTCTTCAAAGTCCTCCTTACATACTCCACTCGCCCATAGCAAGGCAAGCATATAGAAACTATAGGCTCTTTCATAACACCTTTGTCATTATTTGTTTTTCTAAATATTCAGCATACCATTTTGATTTCGCCAAGGCCAATTTCAAGACAACCTTCCAATGGTTAGTTCCATACTCCTTGGCATCCTCCAATGCATTTTTTTGTAAATCTTCTAAGCATTTCTCTACTCCACACTCAGAAGCACTATTTTTCAGTTTATTTTCTATCTCCGTATAATTACATACAGCTTCCTCCTCAAACTTACCCAATAATCCCAATTTCGTGAAATGGTTTTGTATCAATCGGAACATTGATTCTTCAACCTCATGGTTGGAATCATCCAGATAATATTCAAAATCTATATAACCATTTTCATCTTCAAAGAGACGAACAAACAGATATTGCACATTAGGCAACTGATGATAGTAGAAATTGATAATGAGCGGATTACCATCTTCGTCTCTCACGTCCTCACCCTTCGCAGAATTACATTCTGAACAACAAGGAAGTAAGTTGAGAGCATTAACGGCATATTCTGGGTATTTTTCCTTAGGAAGTATATGCTCTGTAGTGTTGGCACGGCTAATTGTACAGTAAGGACATTTTCTAAGATAAGTTCTCTTGTTATTACCATCTATCCAGGCACGTATATCTTTTACTACCTTAGCCTTACTACCATACAACGCTTTCATCAATCGCTTTTCATCGTAAGCATAAGAATCATCTTGGTTCAAAAGATGAACACGTTGGTCATTAAAAGCTGTTTGATATGTCTCATAAGATTTACATACCTTTTCCTCTATACGCAACAAAGCATCTTTATCTGGGCCATTGTCCTTCCGTTCGACAGCCCCTTTGTATAATTCAAAAGCATCCCCATCATAGGGTTTAAAATTAATCATCGCCCACGTCCTCCTTCAACTTTTGCCTAATGTACATGTAAAGATTTAAACTCATAGGCAACCCATCTGATTTTAAAGTTTCAGCTATCTTATCTTCATCCCATCCATCATGCACGAATCGCTCCACAAGATTACAATAGTGTTTTGATATTTCAGAACGGCCAAATACATCATCAGTTATTGTGGTCAGATTTTCCCCTAGCGTCTCTGTATTCATAGGTCGAACCAAGACCGATTTTTCATCATCATCCTGTTCTATCACCGTTACATTCCTTGCCAGCAGTTCTTGCAATACAACAGAAGAATGGGTAGCGATGATACATGCAGAGTTAAATTCTTGGCAAATTTCGTAGATTATTCTTACAAGTTTGGTAATGCCATTAGGATGCAGATGAACCTCAGGCTCGTCAAAAAGAATCAGAGAGTTTTCACGAATATGAGCATACAATTCTGTGATGATGTTAGTCATCATTGCTTGCCCGCTACTCATTTTCCGCTTCGCCTCATCAAACTTAGTTTGAACAATTGTATGATCTCTTCCTATGATACCTTTCAACTTTTCTTTCTCAATAACTTCCTGCAAGGTAATCCAATATTCAACAATACGCTCTTTATCTTGGATATTCTCCAAAGATAAATGAAATCGTCTTTGCATATCTTCATCCGAATACAAGGCTTCTTTGTCCTTACGTAACCCACAATATATGAAGTTATAAGACGACTTTAAAGACAACTCATAGAATCTATCAAATATGCTATAAGAGATAGCTATAGTCTTAGTAAACGCAGGTTTACGGTTGTTGACATAGCACTCTTCCTTGTTTTCATTCAAAGCTTTAGCCAAAGAATAGAGCACAGAAGATTTACCAGAGCCATTCTCCCCTATAACAGCCTTCACCCTATCTAAATTGTATTGGTTGTCAAGGTCACCAAAGAAGAATTTTACAGGAATCAACTCCTCTTTACAGTATGGAATTTCACATTTCACGGAAAAGTTATATCTCTGACTAATATCTATTCCTTCAAGTACACAAACTGCATTCCGATATGCCTCAAACGCCGACTTGTATCGTAGCAAAGACTTCTGAAATGCTATGGTCTGTTGATAAATGTCTGCAATAGAAGAGAAGTAAGCTGCATCTCTAAGCGCAAATAAAATACTTTTATACTTTTGTGGGAACAAATCCTTGATTGCACTATAGTACGAAAGATCTTGTCCCACAGAACAAAAATGCTCAGACAAAAGCAAACACTTATCTGGGAGAACATCAGCAGTTTTTTCCTTATAATCATACATAATCTTTACACTACCAATAGGAAAATTTTGTCTGTTCTCATCATAGTAATAAAGTTCAAAAGAAGTCTTATTACCAAAATCATCCCAATTGATGCTACGCAACACAAAGGCTGGAAACTCATCAACAGTGCTATTAAAGAAAATGGGAATCCGATTTTTCTCTATATCCTCAGGCCATAATTTTCCTTGAATGTTTTGTACGAAATTATAAACAGGCAAATTAGCCCTTGTAGCAATACGCTCTAAAGCACAGTTGGTACCAACAAGCACAGTATTGATTTCCCTCACATAGCGAAGAATTTCTTCTTCACTACCTCTAACTTCTGGTGCAACCACCATATTTAAGAATTTATAGTAGGTGTCATCAGTAGACTTAAGCAATCCGAATCGGGTCAAAAATGTATATTCTTCGTCCCAATCCGAATTATAACGTAAATGCTGAATAGCATCCCCATACGCATCCTTGTATCTAGGATCATCAGAGTTCAACAGATGAAGATTCCAGATTTGGTCTAGAAAATCTACTTCATCCATTTGTCCACAGATAGAACCAAGCGATAGGATACATTTGAATAGTTCAAATTTCTTCTGAGCGTCCATAAAACAAACAACTTATTTTCCCTTAGGATTAATTCCAAACAAAATAAAGTTTAAAACAGGAGATAACTCTATTATTTTGACAACACTTAAAGTACATATTATAACCATTGATGCGATTATTATGGAAATAAATGCGTATAAGAGGAAGTTGTGATTATTTATAAAGAATACCTGCTGATTATCTATAAAATTAGCTATACTTCGTATACTTGGTATCATAAAATAATGCAAAACATAAATCTGTAGAGTTTGCCCCCCCCATCTTTGAAAAGCACTTAGCTGTTCCTAACTTTTTAGAGTTTTTAAACAACAAATAAATAACAGGAACCAAGAAATATCCCACTATACTAATAGCACCATTTACTCGGTAGATGAAAGCAAACAAAATACCAGAGGAAATAAGAAGTAAGCACTTTACCCAATCTTTATTCATGATTTTATCTATGCTAGCATACTTTGACGTAAGCATCCCCATCAAAACAAAAGGGTATAACTTAACAATATATTTTATTGATAGCAAGTTATTGAATGAAACAGGCAGAACTTTATAGCAAGCAACGGAAAACACCAATGGAATAAAATAAAGAGCCAGATCTTTCCATAGGCAATTTTTAACATTAAATTTTCTACTTAATATATAAGCAGGAAACATCAGTAACATAATAAAAAACAAAACCGGTAAGAACCAATAGCCCTTCTTCGCAAAATCTAAAAGAAAATCAGAGATACCAATATTCCGTGCAAGACAAGATAATCCACCAACAACAAAAAAAGGTATCAATAATCGGCATGCTTTTGACTTGACAAAAAGAATAAACTTATAATCAGGACGATGAAAAGCCACAAGACCACTAATGAACATAAACAAAGGCATGTGGAAAGAATAATACATATAATTGAACAATGTATTATTATGTCCTAATCCAAATTCGCAACAATGCCCTATTACAACCACAAAAATTGCGAAACCTCTTAAACTATCAATATATGCTTTATGTTCCATTTCTATTTTCTCATTTTTATAATCTTTGCAGGAACTCCTCCTATAATAGAATAAGGAGGAAACTTACCTGTTACAACTGCACCAGCAGCTACTATAGAATGATCGCCAATGACTGTACCATCCAAAATAGTAACTTTAGCACCTATCCAACAATCATTACCTATTTTTATACCTTTTCCAGTAACACCTTGCAAGCGTATAGGAATATCTAAGTCTGCAAAATTATGATTTTCAGGATGGATACTAACATAATTACCAAAGATGGTATTATCACCTATCTCTAAAAGACCTGCACCGCTACCATAATGTCCATGTGATCCTAGCCCCACATTATTACCAACTATCATTCCTTGACCTAAGAGTTTCAAACTTCCTGTCAGTTCTATATGTGTAAAATAGCCTAAGGAAACATTATTACCACAAACCAACCCTTTCTTTGATAATGCATCAATATAACAATTTCTAGCTACACTAAAATTCTTACCAAATTTTATCTTTGAAAAACATTTTATAGATGCTGTTGGATGAATAAAACATTTTTTGCCAAATCTGAGAAAACCAAAAACAAAGCAAATTGTTTTATTTATAAAAAATAATAATATATATATTATAGGAATATTCCTATCTAAAGAAAAAGGCTCACCCTTGAACTTACTAATAATAATATTAATTAATTTTCTCATTTAAGAACAATGAATCTATTTTTTTTATTATTTTTTCAGCAATTATTCTTGCATCGTATTGTTTAGAATGCTCTATACATTTTATTCCCATTTCATATTTACAACCATTAATTTGTTGCATTTTCCTATAAAAATCAAGAGGTGTTAAATTATCTACAAAGAGTCCTGTTTCACCGTCAATTACTTGTTTTTCCAAACCTGGAACTTTACCACAAATTACAGGTAATCCAGATGCGTAAGCTTCTAAGACTGAAACAGACCATCCTTCACCGCCAGATGCCGTTAAAAAGACATCCGCCTCCTGTAGCAAATTGAAGATGTCGGAATGCGGAACAAACCCTAACAGCTTAACATTATTTTGGATTTTCAAATCTTTACTCATCTTTAGAATAAGTTCATATTCTTCACCAGTTCCAGCTATTTTAAATTCTGCATCATGAACTTCATTCTTCACATATAAAGCAAAAGCCTGAACTAAAGTCTTAACATTTTTAAAAGAAGACAACCTTCCAGTATAAAGAAAATATTTTGCTTTTTTGTCTTTCCTTTGTTCTATTCTAAATCTATTATTTTCAAAATCAAACTTAGAAAGATTAATAGGGCTACCAATAGCCATATACTTATCCATAGCTTTGGAATTTCTAGACAAAGCGTATCTTTTTACAGATTCTACATCTGATACAACACATATAGCATCAGCATATTTTTGAGCTAAATTATAAAAAGGTCTCTGAATTAAAGACATTAAACTATAATCTTTTTGATAATTAAGTCCGTGTTGATGATATACTAATTTAGTAGATTTATCAACAGCAAATTTTGCTCCAACTAAACAACTTCCAGTATGTGCATATACTATATCATAATTATGTAGTTTACTGCACAAGGCCGTTAGAACACCTTTATAAAAGTTTGGAATTATTTTACCTTTAGTGCGACAATTTCCACAAACTTCAATTGGATATGAGACATTATTTATATTTAAAGATTCTGGAGAAATGCCATCTACAGAAAATCCAAAAATATCAACGTCATAATGTTCGCAAAAATAAGGAAGTATCGCTAACTCATACTCTAACATACCCCCCATTGGCCAATTATCAAAATTGGTTAAATCAACAAATGCTAATTTCTTTTTCATTTTGAGATAAAATTTGTTTAAGATATTTTTCCACAATATTTTTCCATGAATACTCTCTTACACTATTTCTTATTTTCATAGAATCATAAGAACTAAAAGTTTTATTTAAGATCTCTAACCCTTCATAAAAAGATTCAGAATTATCAGAAATAAGAATTCCATTATCCTTATTTATTATTAATTTATTAGATTCTGTTGCTGTTGCAATATTAACTAAACCAGAAAAGGCGTATTCATAAGTTTTCGTTGGTGGCTGATATGTATAATAATCAGTTATAGGAATATATGAAACACCGATATTTGCATTATCAAAAAAATAAGATAATTTGTCATGAGGTATCAAACCATGAATTTTAACAATTGATTCTAAGTTATTTTTGATAACGTATTCTTCTATTAGTTGTTTTTCATCACCATCACCTACAATATCATAAGATATTTTTAAATTTGGATTTTTATCACGGAATTTTTTTAGCCCTATAATAGTATCTATAATTCTTCTATTATAAAGAGTTCCAACATATAAAAGTTTAAAGTCATGGAAATCCTTATTACTATTTGAAATCACGTCTGCTCCCAAAGGTAAATAGAAAATTTCTTTGTCAACATTCAACTTTTTAATAACACCAGGAGAAATCGCAGAAACACTATTATAGTATTTTATTTCTTTTCTTAAATTAAAATCATCATTTGTACGTTCAATTTCTTTTGACAAAACGCTTAAAGTACGAATATCTAGATGAACATACTTATATGGTAGAATTCTTTTTAACCACGATAATTTTCTAAAATAAACAACAAAAACAAAACTCTTTTTAAATGCTATATAAAATAAGCAATATAAAATAAAAATAATTCCTCTAAAAACAGTATTACCCACATGTGGTACATAATGAACTTTTACATTTGGCAATGAAATTTTCGCCAAGCCCATATCGAAACAGATATATTGAATATCATAAGTATTATCCAAATACTGACAATATTTAAATGTATCTACTAAATAGCCAAATTGGCTAGTTGTTATAAATGTGATTTTTTTCATCTTTCTATTTTTTTAATAACTCTAGCTGGATTACCTGCAGCAATTGAAAAAGGCGGAATATTTTTAGTAACAACACTCCCTGCACCAATAATAGAACCTTCACCTATAGTTACACCTTTTAGGATTATTGATCTAGCACCTATCAATGCATGGTTTTCCACGCGAATAGCTGAGCATTTAGCCATATGAGAATCGAGGCTTTCTGAAATATTATACATTTTACCAGAACTTCTTATACGATAATCTAAAGAATGCTCATCACTATCTATCAATATACAATCGGCACCTATATTAACATAATCACCTATTATAATAGATTGTTTAGCCCAAATACATGCGCCTGAAATACCGACATAATCACCAATCCGAATTAAACTATCCTCTCTTTCTGCATTAAGAAACGCATATAGATTTCTAGAAATCGGATTTGTATTAAATCCACTTCTTACAACAAGAGACTTACCTATTATTATAGAAGCTGATTTATGCTTATGAGTATACAACTTGCCATAGATGATGGGGGGGTGGATAGAAATATCACCCCTGCTCTTTTAAGTTGCCAAATATTTACGATCTGCCTTATTTTTACAAAATAAGATTTAATTTGTCGAATTACTTTCATTTGTATAATCTAAAAAATCTTCATAAGAACTAAAAATAGCCCTATGATGGTTTAACCATACATTTAATTTTTCAGAGCCACCTAATTGTTCTACAATAGGTAAGCTACTAGAATAAATAGATAAATTTTTTTTATCTACAAAATAAATAAACTCTTCTTTCATATACGATATAGAAGGATATTTACCAAATCTTTGTCGATAGCATTTGACATTGTCAATAGCTTCTTGAAATGCCGTATTTTTCCTTTTTACATAAAAATCATGTAACGAAGAAATTACCCGACATGGACATCCAACAGCTACAGAATTATCAGGGACATTTTTTGTTATTACACTTCCTGCGCCAATAATACAATTGTTGCCTATGGTGACTCCCTTCAATATAATAACATTTGCTGCAATATATACATTATTGCCAATGCTAACTTTGCCCGAAGAGTTTATAAAATCATGGTAAATGTTACGAAATACATGAGTACACCAATCATGGGTCAAAAGTTGAAAATTAACATTAATATCAACATTATTACCTATACTAACTAGCCATGGGCGAGTCATGTCAATACGAGTAGAATGAGGATCTCGAAAAATAACATTATGTCCTATACTAGCCCCCCCCAGATTTAAGATATGAAATAAATCTATCATTGCTAGTTCTACAATAAAACTCTTTGATCTTTTTACAAACTTTACTTAAAAAATACATCTTTATTTCTTTTATTATTTAAAACCAAAGGTTCAATATTTTATATTTTATAATCGTATTTATTTCTTTAAAATGGCGTGCAATTTTTTTTTCATTACCCCAAGAATAAGAAAACTCATGAATAGTATATGTTTTTTCATTATTATAAAAGGTTTGTGTTTCAAAGTCATTTGCGCATAAATACTCTTGTGGTAAGAGTATCAAATCTTCAAACTTTTGCATTTTATTATCGCATTTTAAGCCTTTCTGCTTCATAAAGTCTGTGAGACACAAAACATTTGTTCGTAAATCAAAACTAAAAGTTTTAAAAAACGATCTAGCTTTATAAGTGTAAAAGAAATCTTTTAAAAGAATATTATTAGGTTCACATTCCATAACTCCAGTCATTACATACACATTGTGTTCAAAACCTAAAAATCCATGCGAATGAAGCAACTCTTCTGAAAATCTTTTAACTATTCGAATATCTGTATCTAAATAAATACCTCCTTCATTTACCAAAGCATACAATCTAACAACGTCACTTACAAAAGCATATTTTTTAGCGAAATAAGCTTCTTTAGTATATTTCATCATATTGACATCATAATTGTCTTCATTCCATTCTTTTATTTCAAAGTCAGGAAGATATTTCTTCCACGTATCAATATACGCTAATACAGATTTTGGTTTTGGTTTTCTACCGAACCAACAATAATGAATTATTTTAGGAATCATAATTTAATATTTTCTTTAAAATCTTTTTAATTATAATTTTGTATTTAAGTGATAGATATTTACAACTATGCTGTGCTTTACATATAATAGCAATCTCTTTATACCTTTCGAGCAAGTTAATTGCAGAAAAACCTCCATCAGCATAAAACGCAATTATTCTGTTCTCATAAACAAATTTATAACCTAACTGATAAATAGAATTCATCATATTATAATCAGCAGCTACTTTAAATTTGGGTGAGAACATAAATTTCTTGGCAAGATCTAGTCTTGTAAAAATTGCTTGATGACTAATTCCCATTCCTTTAAATTTTGCATTAACCTTGAAAAAAGGCATCATCTTCATAACCCCATTTGTAGTTGTAATATCACCATAAACAACACCTATATCGTCATTATACTTCTTCTTATCAAAAAAGTCACATAAGACCATATTATCTATAAAATAGTCTCCTGAATTAATAAAAATTATCCAATCTCCAGATGCACACCTTATAGCCTTATTCATTGCATCAAATATTCCATTATCTTTTTCACTTATAAGAATGTCCAATCTAGATTTAAATTGTTGTAATATAGATAAAGTTCCGTCAGTACTACCACCATCAATAACTATAATTTCCTTATTAGCATATCTTTGACTAATTATACTGTTTAAAGTCTTCAAAATCGAAGATTTGCAATTAAAGGTGACTGTTACAATTGATATCTTATTCATATTTCTGATCTTTTATTTTGTATGTTAATATATAAAATAAAAATGGTAAGCACAAAAAGCCTGAATTTAAAGTCGCCCCACTAAAAGAACCGAGTAAATTATGCAACACATAGAAAAAACCTGTGAAAATAAGCGGATGCATAGACTTATATTTATACAGCGTTCTCATTATAAGAACTAAGAGAAGAGTAAATAGAAATGTCCCAAAGTATCCAAACCAGCAAATCATATTTGCCCATGATATATCAGGTGAATATAATTGGCTCTTATTACCATTTTCATCTACTAGTCCTAAATTGAAATTATACCTTCTATGGACTAATTCTGGTTGCGTTTCACTTAGCATTCCTAGCCCAAACACCTTTTCACCAAACGGTCTTGCTTCTAAATAATCTATTTTCTCATAAACTAATGCAAAACGATAAGTCATTGTCTTACCCGAAAAGTTGCCACCAGTTATCATCGTTTTATAATTACCATTGAGTATATCTTCAATATCACTAGAAGTTTCACTATTCATAAAACGATCAGATATAACATTTGCAACCGGTATCATCGCAATAGACAAAATAATAATCATAACCATTTTTTTTGATTGCTTCTTTTGCAATAATATTGCTAGCAATATACAGAGAATCGTCAGCGATATATGAGTTCGGCCCAATGTTAAAATTTCCGCAAGAAAAAAAACAACAAGAAAGCCTCGCTTATACTTTGTTGGTAGAAAAGAAGTATAGAATATAGAAAGAAACAAAAACAAAGTATTTAGAGGAGAATAATTATAATATCGCAAGATTCCCGTACTTTCATCAATACTAGCGACATCAGTATAATATGGTAGTACTGGCAAGCCTGTTAAGACTTGAATAATATACAAAGAAGAATGTACAAATGTCACATAAAACAAGATTCTGAAAATCCATTCTATCTCATCCTTTCTCAACATTTTAAAGAGAAAATAAGAAATACAAAGAAAATGTATAAAACCACCTTTAAATATTTGAAAAGCATTCAAGCCATAATGAAAAAATGAATATAAGACAGAACAAAATAAAAAACATATGAAAAATTTAATATACTTGTCCAATGGTAATACCTTTTTTTTCATTTGAGATAACAAACAAATTACAAGCATATATATAAATGCTAGAGTCTGCATTCCTATACCCGTTATACTCTTTGATATAATGCCAAAGCCATCCATCAAGAAAACGACAAAGAGCAAAAAGCTTTCTTTTCTCTTTTTTCGTATAAAAAGAGAGACCGCAATAATTAGCAATAAAACTCCAAGCATAACTATTATATGATTATATGGTCATTAGAAAAACCAACTTTTACATCATCAGGTATTGTAAAGGTTGCATTGTTTGGATAAAAGAAGTCGCAAATCCCCACCAACTTTCTATAACAGGAAGCAAGAATTTTCTGTTTTAACGACTGCTTGCTTGAAAGTTTTACATAAGAATAATCTATTATTGGTACATTCTTCACTTTCAATTGTTTGCAAGAAATATAAAGACCGAGGAACCATTCACCTATATATCCAATAGCTCGCTCTTGCCTGCTATATCCATGATGCTTCATAATTTTTTCCAATTCAAATAAAACAGGAAACATAAAAGAGCAATAATCATCATAGATGTCTTTTTTTGAAATAAACATCTGATAAGGATAACTAACTTTTGAATTATAAAAATATTCAAAGAAAGTTATCTTATACTGAGGATATTTTTTTAGAAAAATTGACTGAAACAAATAGAAGTCTTCCTTGCTAGTCATCAACATCAAATTATTTGCTCGCTCATGTCTTGACAGCATATTTTTCGACTTAACAACCAACATATCACAATCACCCATTATTTTATCAATGTTTTTTTCGTCAATTTTCATATCAAAATAACGACGATAATGATTAAGACCGCAATATTCTACGTCCTTAATGTTTTTCCATCCCCAATATAAAACTGTCAACTCACAAAAGCGTTGATTTTTATCACTTATATTATCACCTTCTGCATCCGTTATAAAGCCTAAGTCTAATTCTGGATGCAAAGCCTTTCCTGCTTGTATCGCTTTATAAACGCCACCATTTCTAGTTAAATTACTAGACTGATGAGCACATACTAAAATATTAATTTTTTCCATTGTTTTTTATACTTAATCTTGGCCGACAGCCGAAAAGTAGCTTATAAAATAAGCAGAAGGCAATCAGCCTGCGTGTTTCTATTTTTTTTTTCCAATTTACCACTCTCACGCAATTTTTCCTTGCCCCCTTCTGTGCCAAGTCTTACCATTGCTCGTGATTGTGTCTTATTTCCTCCATATTACTCACAGAAGGATTTAACTGCTCAATATGATCTTTCATACTTTTCACAGCAGTCGTATAGGATGCTTACACCTCTCCATCACCAGCTCGATAATCGGCGCCATATCATAATACTTGTATTCCGCAAGGCGACCACCGAAGATAACATTCTCTTCCTTATCTGCCAATTCTTTGTACTTGGCATATAGCTCAGAATTCAACTTGTCATTCACCGGATAGTATGGTTCCATACCATCCTTCCACTCTGTAGAAAATTCTTTCGAAATAACGGTTTTTGGGGTATCATACACATCCTGACCAAACATCTCGAAGTGCTTGTGCTCAATAACACGAGTGTAAGGAACTTCACGCTCTGTATAGTTCACAACCGCATTACCCTGATAATTTGACTTATCTATGACCTCAGTCTCAAAGCGTACTGTGCGATAGTTTAACTTGCCAAACTGATAATTATAGAATTCATCTATCTTGCCAGTAAACACTATCTTGTCGGCGATACCCTCCCAATAAGAGCGGTTTTCAAAGAAATCTACATTCGTTTTCGTCTCTACTCCTTCAAGCAAGCCATCAATGAGTTTGTTATAACCACCAACAGGAATACCCTGGTACTTATCATTGAAGTAGTTATTATCAAAGATGAGACGAACAGGCAGACGCTTGATAATGAAAGCAGGAAGTTCTGTACATTTTCTTCCCCACTGCTTCTCAGTATATCCCTTGATAAGCTTTTCGTAAATATCTTTTCCGATCAATACCTGAGCCTGTTCCTCCAAGTTGCGAGGTTCTGTTACGCCATCTGCTTTCATACGAGCAACAGCTTCCGCCTTCTGCTCATCAATCTTAGCTTGCGCCTCTTCAGGTGTAACAACACCCCACATCTGATAGAAGGTATTCATATTGAAAGGCAGATTATAAAGCTTGCCTTTGTAGTTTGCTACTGGTGAATTAGTATAGCGGTTGAACTCAACGATGGAGTTCACAAAGTCCCACACCTTCTTATTGGAGGTATGGAAGATGTGTGCTCCATACTTATGCACGTTGATACCTTCGATATTCTCACAATAGATGTTACCACCTAAGTGAGAACGCTTATCTATCACCAAGCACTTCTTGCCCTGCTTATGAGCAAGATGTGTGAATGTGGCTCCGAAAAGACCGGAGCCTACTATTAAATAATCGTAATAAATACCGTTCATATAACGCATTTAAAATTTTAAAAGTAAATTAAACATTCTTACTATAAACTTATTGAAAAATGTCTTTAATAGAGGTCTTTCATCTATTCTTCTTAACAAATCAAATGAATAAGAACTCCATATCATCATATCTTTTATACCAATAGGCATAGATGGCGAAATAAAAGAAGATTTGCAATTCAAAATTATATTTTCTGATATTTCATCCATTTTTCCTGTGTCTTTAAATTTATAATAAAAAGATGGCTCAAACAATGGGGATATTTTTTGTCCACTCCATTGAGTATTAAAGAAATGAACAATCTTTGCCGTATGCAAGAATTGGATAGAACCTAATACTTGGCAATTATAGTCTCCAGAGATAGGATGTATAAACCCATTCAAATCTATTTCAGTCTTTATAAGAGATTGTTGATCACGAAAGCCCATTGGCAAATCTTTAGTTGACTCCCAATTCGAATGCCATAAATCAAAAAAACGATGCGCCTCAGAACTATCTCTAACAAACATAACACCACTATTATAGTAATCTATACCTTTAGGTATATCTATTTTATACATATTCAATATGTTTTGCCTAATGCCGTATTGATAGGGATGTTCCAAAAGATGTGAATGAAGGTCAAGAACTATACCTAAATCAATGTTCCAATTATCTATTTCACTTAAAGATCCACATATTACTGTATCTGTATCCAGAAACAAAAAATCACCATCAACATGTTTACGCAGAGTAGTCTTTAAAAATCTAGACCGCTCTTTTAATCCAACATTTTTATCAAAATCAACAGAAATGAAACTATCTACATAAACAGATAATTTCTGTCTAATAGAACTTGACTTAATACCATCTACTGTATCTTGGTCTGCAACTACATATATTTGAGCTTTAGGATTATATTTCTTTAGAGAAAACATAGATACATAAGCTTGTTCCAAATAATAGTCTTTGTCATTACTGACCAAAACATATACAATTTTTGTTTTCATACTATGACCTTTTTAATAAATATTTATAAAACAAGTTGTTTTTCCCTATCATTTATTGTTAATTTTGCTTTTTATAAAACATATCATTGCTTCTCTCTCATTAGGTGTTATTCCCAAATAGAAAACCATAAAAAGAGTTGATATGCTACTAACAATGCATATTTCTATAAATCTAAGTATTGAATCTGGCTGCAATAGGTAAATAATAGATGGCGCAATTAAGGAGGCCAAAGTTACCAACAAAACTTTTAAATAAACCTCTTGCATATATGCCTTCGCTTTCATTCTTATTAAATTTTTGATGAGGAACAAGCGCAAGAACATCAATACCAAATATACTGCAAAATAGACATAATAGGCTGCTAACGGATTAAATCCCATCTTGAACATCAAATATGTTAATGGAAAGTTTGATATTTCTACAATGCCAACAACAATCATATATTTTTTGATATTTCCTGTAGCATGCAAAGCTGTAATTAACGTGTTTGACAACATTCCCATTGTTGTAATCACCAATGTCCATCGCACAAATGCCACAGAATAATCAGGAACAACGTTCAGCCATAAATGCAAAATCATTTCTGTTTCCAAACAAATGGGTATCAAGAAAAATAGCATTAAGAAATAAGAGAATTTAGCTCCCCTATACACTAGTTTATGCATTTCCTCTAATTCTCCCGATGCGTAGTTTTTGGTTATTTGAGGATTAAGTGCCATCATAAAATTGGTAACAAATTGATTTACCGCATTATTTACTTGCATAGCAATACCACGTGCAGCATTCACCGTAACACCAAAGAAAAGATTAATAACAATATTAACACCTTCATTGTTCATCATATAAGCTCCCTGCCCGAAGAAATTCCAACCAGCAAAGCCCGTCATTTTCTTTAAAAGAACCTTATCGTATACAAAATGATAAGTTGCTTCCATGAAATGTCTTTTACAATAAAATCCATAAATAAATCTAATGACAAAAGACAACATCAACAATAGAACCACATACGACTTCAATTTATCAAATGGGGAAACATACAACGAGTAAACTATCAACAGTTTTATTACAACCTCAAAGATGCTTATGTAAGCAAAAGCCGACATTTTTTCATGAGCCACGATAGTAGAATTATATGGAATACTGATTAAGTTCATCACAAAAGTCATCAAGGAACATTGAAAAGCCCAATTAGCAGCTTCCATTCGCCCTTCTGGTATATTCATTTTGTAATTCAAGAACCATATACCCACAATTTCTCCAATTACAACTATCACAAAAGACAAGACAAACATCACATTAAGTGATGTCGAGAATACCTTTTGTAACTGAGTATAATCTTTCTTACCCAACTCAAAGGTCAGGAAACGAGTTATGGAGTTTGTTATCGAGCCTGCCAACAAGCCAAACATGGCTACCACTCCTCCCACTACATTATATATACCATAATCAGAGACCCCTAATGTTGACAAAATTATTCTACTTGTAAACAAGCTTATTGCCATCATTAAGAACATTCGAAGATATAAGAATAGCGTATTCTTCGCTATTCGTTTATTGTTTTCTGATGTTTGATTTGACATAAAATAATCAATTCTAGCCTTTTTTATAAAACCAAAAGCTACCTTTACTCGTTTTAATTAATATTTTTAAGTTCGCCATATTCCATTTGTAAAACGCCCAGGAACAATAGTGGTGAAAGGATTATATCTAACACCACCATTATATGATATGACATTCGCAATTCTATTCGAAAAGAAATCTAATCTCTTCTGAAAATATCACGTGTATAAACCTTATCCTTTACATCATCCAGACAAGCATCGTAGCGGTTGGCAATGATGGCATGGCTCTGTGACTTGAAGGCATCGAGGTTGTTCTCTACTCTGCTGCCGAAGAAGGTACTGCCCTCTTCCAAGGTTGGCTCATAGATGACTACCTCAGCACCCTTTGCCTTGATACGCTTCATGATGCCCTGGATGGCTGACTGGCGGAAGTTGTCGCTGTTTGACTTCATGGTCAGGCGATAGACACCAATCACGCAGTTGTGCTCCTTGCTGGCATCATAGCTGTTGGCATCGGCATAGCTGTAATAGCCAGCCTTCTGGAGTACGGCATCAGCGATATAGTCTTTACGGGTACGGTTGCTCTCTACGATTGCCTCTATCAGATTCTCTGGAACATCGGCATAGTTTGCCAGAAGTTGCTTGGTATCCTTTGGCAAGCAATAACCACCATAGCCGAAGCTTGGATTGTTGTAATGAGTGCCGATTCGTGGGTCAAGACCTACGCCTTCGATGATTGCCTTGGTATCGAGTCCCTTTACCTCTGCGTATGTATCCAACTCATTGAAGTAGCTTACTCGGAGTGCCAGATAGGTATTGGCGAAGAGCTTAACCGCCTCGGCTTCCTTCATACCCATAAAGAGAGTATCAATGTTCTCCTTGATGGCACCTTCCTGGAGCAAAGCGGCAAATGTCTTGGCAGCTTTCTTCAACATGTCGACATTGGTTACAGTCTTGATTGCCTCGTTCTCCTCTTCGAACTCTGGGCGCTCAATAATCTTTGGATAGCCTACGATGATGCGGCTTGGGTAAAGGTTATCATAGAGAGCCTTGCTCTCACGAAGGAACTCTGGAGAGAAGAGAAGATTGAACTTCTTCACGCCCTTCTTGGCATACTTTAAGTAGAGGCTACGGGTGTAACCTACAGGGATGGTACTCTTAATGACCATCACTGCATCTGGGTTTACCTCCAGAACCAGGTCGATGACTTCTTCTACATGGGTTGTATCGAAGTAGTTCTTCACTGGGTCGTAGTTGGTTGGTGTTGCAATCACTACGAAGTCTGCATCCTTATAGGCTGACTTGCCGTCAAGGGTTGCCACGAGGTTCAATGGCTTTTCAGCCAAATACTTTTCGATGTAATCGTCCTGGATTGGAGAAATCTTATTATTGAGTTTCTCCACCTTCTCTGGGATTACATCTACTGCTGTTACATGATGGTGCTGAGATAACAGGGTTGCTATGCTCAGACCGACGTAGCCGGTACCGGCTACCGCTATTTTTATATCTTTGAAATCATTCATAATGATATTGTGTTTTTATTTTTTCTTATTTTTTCGAATCACCCCGTCCCTCTTTCCAAAGAGGGCTCCACTTTCTCCCCAAGCCCCTCTTCCTCAGGAAGCGGGGATATAACCGCCCTCCGGTGCTCAGAACCGCTACGCTCTAAGGTTGGCGGACCATCAAAGGTCTCGCCATGTTGTGCGGGATGGGACCGCCTTAATACGATGCTTTTTATGCCTTATCTTAAGACTTATTTTGTATGAATCAGAGGAAAGCAAAGACAAGTTAAACATGTTATTATCTTCTCATTAACTTTGCTGCAAATTCAAAGAAGTCTGCAACGTTTTTGAAATCATCAAATTGTTGACAATAAATACTTGCATAAGGTTCAGGAAACCTACTGCGTATATCTGCCTTTATCATACTTGCCAAAACCTCCTTTGTATAGGCTTTCTGCAATTCGTTATATTGTCGTTCCATCGTAATATTCTCTATTATTTCAACATCCTTGCTATAAACATCGCCTCATAAGCTACAATACAACAATCAAGAATAGCATTCGGAAAACGTATTTGTTTTTATGAGATAACATTTTATTTAAAGCCACAAAAAACTTGATATTTACGAAGTTCTTCATGACTTTGCATAATATTCAGCAGAATATCATCAGTTGTTAATTTACTTTTTCCTCCAGAGATTTCTTTTCTTACAATCAACATAAAATTCAAGAAATACTCAATGTAATCTTGATTAGGCTGATTTTGAGAACTATTGCAAAGAAACTCAGTAAAAGCCCTAAAAGCTTTGTCCGAACCATAAACAAAGAGGTCTTCTTTTACTTTCAACATTTCTTGAAATCTATCAGAAGGACCGACTATTGCTCCCTTATTTTTAATTTCTGACATAATTGAATAAAACATATTCACCGCATTATAGTATGCTTTATACTTCTTATCGGAGACATAATTCTCCGATATTTTTCTTAACTCGGTTCGTAATTGCCATTTACAAGTCATTACTGTAACAATAATTGTTACCAATGATGAAGATATTGGAATAATCCAATCTGAGATATTATTCATTCTGTATATTTAAAGTAAGCATCCAACCCCTATGGCAATATAGCTCTGCCTCCAGTGTTTACTGGGTAAAGCATATTTCCAAGAATTGAACTTTTTCGATTTTTACCTATGATTAACATAAGAGAGCCTTCGTCATGTCAGGATAATCTTGTCTTCCCGCCACTACCATGTCAAAGAAACCTCTAAAGAAATCTAGCGGCGGCGAGCCTGTAACTCGCCGTTGAGTTTATCCACTTACTTATTCTTTAGTGGGCAATGTGGAGAAATAGATGGTTACCGCAGAATTTAACGCCCTAATTCAGAAGCACCATAAGTTTATCTGCATGAACTAAAGCCTCACGGTTAATCCTCATATATTCTTGGATTGTAGGTAGGCGATGTTCTTGCTCATATATCTTTCCACATTCCTTTCCAAAGAAATCTGCAATTATTTCTTCTCGAATATATTTGAACTGTTCCTCTGTTACGGTCATGTTCTGCTCATTGAATTCTTTTACGTAAGTATAGAATCTTTTGAGGTCTTGTTCATCTGACAGGAACTTACTGAGTTTTTCCGAAAGATAACTATTGGACTTGACAAACTTCTCATAAAGCTTTTTTGCAGCTACTTTGAATAAATCCCATATAACTCCGTCAATTACTTTTTGACCAAGCCATAGAAGAATTGCAGATGTATCTGGTAAACAAGCATGGGAATAGGAATTATGCTTCTGCTCTGCCTCTATTCGATAATTGTAACCATAACGTACTGCATACTTAACAGTATCAGAATATTCTACATTAAATATCTTCTCTATTTTATCTATATCTTCCATTGAGATTTTCTCTTGCTGTTCCATGTATTTATTAATTATTCCGTTGTTCAACAACATCCCAGTTGACAATCTGCCACATTGCGGCAAGATGGTCAGAACGACGGTTCTGGTAGCCGAGGTTAGTATATCCGCAAGAAAACTAAGTAAGACCACAATTTCCAAGTCCGAAAGCCCATACTCTCAGCTTTTCGTTGCAAATTCGCTTGTACTCAGATTCTTTGATAACTGTTCAAACCTTCCTTTGGAGAGTAAGCACGCTTTACCATCATTCATATCCACAAATCCAAACTCATCGACCTCTGTATCATAGACAAAGTCAAACTTTTCAGAATACTGCAGATATAGGTTCTCATATTCGGTCAGTTGCCCAACAGTTTCTATCTTGCAATCCTTCCACACATGCTTGTGGAACTCTGCAAGTAGTTTTGTCTGTTCTTCATCAGGACAGTACCTGCTTGTGGCGTAGCTTACAAAATCAGTCATTACCGTCCTTCTGCCCTTCAGCACATCCGCAAACGAATTTGTTTTCTTCTTTCCTAAACAGGTTTTCATAATCGTTCATCTCCTAACTAATTACCCTCCCCTGTCTTATTATGAACTTCACGCAAGTTTTTCAATAATTCAATGACAGGGGCTGTCGTTTTCTCCGATTCTGGAATGATGGGGTCATCATCCCACTCCAATGCGTTCCTCGTAGGTTCTTGGGCCGATACTTTCCATGCATCGGTAATGATAACCTTTTTAAGCTCAATGGCCTCGCTAAAACCGGTGTTCATATTTACATGCATCTGGTCGTCAATTTCAACTGCTACAAGCTGGCACTTACCGAACCGAGAATATATCCGCTCAAAATTGTCCAGATTCGATGTGTCGTTTGGAGTCATCGTACGCTTCCGACACATCACAGCGACATATCGACCTTCTGTAATCTTATCAAAAGGTATCTCTGGAGTAACACAAGCTCTATACCATGAGGGATGCGACTTGTCAATGCCTCTTATCAGATGCAGTTCTATACTTGGTTCACCCTTTGCTATTTTTTCTTTCCATTCATGGATGATTTTTCTGCCAGCCTCCAAGTTCTTGAATGCCAGGCCCACTATAGGTGGAGCAGCGAACCATCGGTCGTACATGAAGCACACACCCGTCCATCCTGCTTCTTCCCACCATTCCATAGTGCTCGAGATGCAAAAAGTCTGTACACCACACTGTTCTGTATGTGAGTTCTGATCTGTATAGGCTTCACCCATTGCATCAGACTTACAAACATAGGATCTGTCATTTGCATTTTGCCATTGACGAACAGAATACTTGAACTTATCGCCAAGCACATTATACACTGAGTTGTTCAGTTCCATCATAGCAGTCACCCTGTCCATCAACTTTTCTTTTTCGTGTCGCTGAGCCACCAACTCTCTAACATCTGTGTTTGATACTGCATTAATGGACATGAAACATGCCATAAAGAAGGCAAAGCAACGCCAATATGTTTCTCCATCAAGAGAGTCGTGGTTCACTTTGAACACATATTTTGTTCCGTTTTCTCCTCTTTCCAGTTCTGATTGTCCATCAGTTAAGACAATTTCCACCAGAATCTCCTGGCTCATCACCACAAGTTCCAGTGTGTCAAAAGTGGCAAGCAGTGTTTCCACAGTTGCTAAAAATGTCTCAGCAACCATTTGGTTCCTAACTGAATTCTCATAACTTACAGTGAAACGACAGCCCTTTGCCAGGGTGCTAATAGAAGTCTGCCCTTCTTCCGCTATATTTAGAGAGTTTAGGAACTGCTTGTGTATAGGTTGCTGCCTAAGCAAACTATTCCAATCATCATTGACAAGATGAATATACTGCTCATCCACAGAGTCTTCGTACCCTAAAGCATACTTCAGATAGTTTTCTGAAATGGGCATATCGCAACGTGCAAAAATATCAGGCAAGATGCAAATAGTTTCTCTCGTAAGGTCTGCTGCCGCAAAATGACAAGCCCAACCTCCATCGAACAGCACATCTCTTTCAACAAATTCTTTACTCTCTATTTCTTGACCATTATGGGCAATGACAAATAGCAGTTCACGCCAGTTGAGATACATCACCAGACGACCTGTCATCAGCTCTATTTCGCACAATTTCCACAGCACAGTAAGCAGCAGGTGGCTGATAGATCCCTTAGTAAAAAACTCCTTGACGAGTATCGACGCTGCCTTAACTAGATATGCCTTTCCACTATATGGAAGTTCAAGATTATAAAGAGCTATGCCCATATAGCCGTATGTTTTAACCAGTTCGGACTCATAGCCTTCTTTCTGAAATGCCTGTACACAGTGCCCTAAATGTTTCACCACAGGCTTGTATTGTTGTTTGTCTATCAAGGTCTGTGCACGATTGAAATGTATTAAGGCACCCTCAACCTCTGATTTGCGCTGAGACGAAATCTCAGAAATCTTGTCGATAAGCTTCTCATATTCATCGTTGTCATCTATAACTCGTCCCATTATCTCTACGATAGTTATCTGAGCATTAAAACTAATGTCTGGATAGTTGGCACATGCCTCAATCAACTCTGACAGTTTCTTTAACTCTGACGTTGGGTCTTGCGTATAGTGTAACAATTGGAGTAACCTATGTTCTGTGAAGAAAAGTTCAAGAAACAGACGGCTCGCCTGCGAAAGATCTTCTCGCTCCTTTATCGTCTTTAAATCCTTAACTTCCTCACAAAACTTTTCGGAATCGAATAAGCCAACGCCCGCCGCATTTTCCAAATTCGTGAGGATATTGGTCATCGGTTCTATAGTATGCACAGTTGTGTGCGTCTTTGTGAATTCCTTTAACTTCAGATAATCTGCATACATGGCATTCACATCGTGGAACCAGAAAAACGATGTCCAAGCATGATTATAGGTTATATTGAACCGCTGCACAGGTGAACCATGTGCCTCTGCTTCTCGCTGCGCACGGTTGAAGCGTCCTTCGGTCTCCATTCGTGGACGTTCCAACCCTCTGCTTAATATGCAGGTCTGGAGCAAATCGTCAATATAGTCAGTATCAAGGCTTTCTACTTGTCGTGACAACAAATCGTTCTCCAACTGCTCCAGTTCTTCTTTCCTGCGCTTATCGTGGGAGCCTTCCTTGATGGTCTTTCTCCTATATTCTTCGGAAAAATTCAGCTTATCGGTTGCAACATCATAACAGTCTTGTTCAAATACGGCAAACGAACACCACTTGCCGTCAAAGATACTAACTGCCACACCATACTGCTTTGACAGTTCATCCTCTACCTCTTGACGTGTACTTGATTTGATTTTCTGGTTAGAGAAGAATATCACCTTCGTATAGCCTCGGCCAGTCTCTACTGCTTTCTGGACATCACCCTCTATCTTACTTTTCCAGTTTTTCTGAACACTAATAGCTATCGCCCATTTTTGGTCACCAGTACTTCCTTCAGACACCCACCACCTGTCAGATATTGCTTTGTCAACAGGATATGTCTCGCCATCCACCTTACCATCACCACCACCATCAGGGCCGGTCTGTGGCTTAATGTTGGGTGTCACCAGACGTGCGGCCAGCACCAAGACAAAGTTCTCAAACTCCGACTGTTTCTTGTCCTGCGAGAGCTGTTGCAATTTCAGGTCGAAGAGTTCAGGAGTTAGTTTAGTCTCATACACAACTTCCGTATCTGAGAAGAGATTACTCCTAAGACGACGATAATAAGAGAAAATGTCCTGCTGCTCCGTTAACAGGTCATCTTCACGCTCCTGCGTATTATTTTCTATAGGTTCTTCCATTTTATTAAACTATAAGTGACTCATAGAAGATTCGAACTTCTGCCTTCCCCTTCAGCATAGCCACGATTATGTGCCTATCCTGAAGGGGGATGAACTACCATCTATTCTAATGAGCCGATTATATTGTTTATCGTCAATTCATCGAGTGTGTATCCGTAAAGTGTTCTTATGCAGTTTAACACGTAAGTTTGGAGTCTTTTAGTCCTACCTCCGTGAACGAATCTTTCATATTTTGGAATCAGTTGCTCCCTGTTGTTAAGCACTAACTGCTCCCAATTAATATTGGGTAATAGGCTAATGGTCAGAAGATCTGCAATATTTTTAATATTTGCTGTACACAGTATGAAATCATCAAACGACAACTTTGATTTTTCCTTTGGTTCGCTAAGAGTCGTATAAAAAGCAGCAATAGCTTTCTTGTCGAGAGTTTTATATTCCTTCTCGTAGTTTTGATTCAAGCTATGCGCCACGTCATTACGCAACAACCTGTAATAGTCATACAGTTCTTTCTTGAACTTCTCAATCGAAGGACTTATCCCAATTTGCAAAAGTGCGTCCACAAGTTTATCAAACTTTGAACCATCTATTTTGCTTAACGAGAAAGCTGGATCTATTAAGAACTTTACATCATCAACGAAATCAGTAATGAAATCATCGAAACTTGCATTCGGGAACACAAGATAGCCCTGAATTTGTTTCTCCCTAAAATTTGCAAGACTTATGTTATTTAACCTCACACCTGTAACTATAGAAGTGCGACTGAGAAAGGAGTCAAAGGATTCTTTCTTAGCATCAAAAGTTCCAAGATAATATCTACTGGCAACCTCTTGGTATTCGACCAGAGCGTCATACTGCCCCAATGTCAGCCACAAATTGCGGTTCGATGGTATATCAAACGTTGAATTCCTGTATGTTGAGCGATTCCTTACCATAGGCTACAAAGAATTTCCTGCTTAACTCAGTTCCATAATTCTTCCAGTCCATCTTTCCAACCAGGGAAAGGTGGGTAGTGCATCAACTCGTTGTATATGTCTATCATCGTATTGACAAACTCCCTGTTGATGTAAAGAACCTCCTTGGTAATGGACAACGGAGGAACTACACCACTCATATAAGTGAGGCGATACACAGAGTAGCCATACTTTTCCCGATTCCGGTCAATCTCTCCAATTGGCGAAGTGATGCTCTCATACCCTTCAATTCAATCAAAACCGACCGTTTTGTTTCTTCAGGCAATTGCTGAAAGGCACGGCTATTCGTTACGCCAGTCTTTTCTTTAATCAGTAACATTACCTGATTATCCAAAGGACGACCTTTCGATGTATCTTATATATCAAGGCATGCAACATCATCAGACAAAGAAGTATTCACAAGGTCATTCAGTTTATCCTTAATTCCGCAACACTATTATAAATTAAACTTTTTAAGTTCCTGAGCAACAAAAAGTTGCCCGAGATTTTGTCCTGTCGAAGAATTCACTTATCTTAGTGTTGCAAAATAAGCAAGAGAATTCAACGGTCGAGTAAGTGGAGAGAATTTCACCCTCCCTTCTCTCGGAACCGTGCTTGACAGTCTCCCATCACACGGCTCTTCGTACTTAACTCTTTTGTTTATTAGTTTATATTCTTTATTAACCTAGACGTGGATAGGGTACAAATCCCTTCACCCAGTGTGAAAACTAATTTTTTGCTAACGATGCTTCATCAATGGTTCACTTGCGTTCATCTCCTTGACACATACCTTGCCAACCTTACGAAAGGCTTTCAATTGTCGTTCACTACCCATCTGTTTCCATCAGAGCAGCACAAAGTGGTTTGCAATCAGCACCTGCATGCCGAATACAGTGGGTCTGCCACCATCTCTTTAGAAGTTATAACAGAAATCTATCAAATATAGCCAATATCAGATTTCATTCTGTCTCAGGACACACTTTCACCTGCAAAGGTGCAAAATATTTATAAGACTACCAACTTTTTTATGAACAAAATCTTATCCCGAACTGGGGTATTTTTACGCTAAATCAGAAAACAATAAATCATCTTCTCCTTCAAAAACAAGAGACTCCAAATTGTTTATCATTAGCATCTTTTGAAAGTTATCCTCAAAAGAATTAGATGGCATATCTTTAATCGTATTTTTATATGTGGATATCATACATTCCTTTGCATCCTTCTTAGATTTTCCAGAAAGAAAATCTTTCAAGCCCTGAAGAGCACATTTCAAGAATAACTCTTCGTCAGTTCCTATCATCCATGAGTCTGAGTAACCTACGAAGAATTTAATTCCAATTCTTATTAACTCATCTTTTAAATCTAGACCTGAATAACAAGCTAAAGCGTAAAGTCCTTTGTTGGCAAAATTATAGTTTGTTGTATGGATAGAGATGACTTCTTCGTTATTTTCGTTGATAATCTCACCATTTATGCCATGAGAGACAATAACACAAAGAGAGTTACTCTCCATCTTTCCACAAACTTTATCTGCATTTAAGTTAGGTGGACATACGCTCTCAAATGTTATCTTGTTATCCAAACAAGCTTGTTTCGCTTCATCTGAGCAAGACTCGAAAAAATGATGTAATTCCGTATTACAATCATTGTTGTATGCAATCAAAACACTACTCATTAGCCTCCGAGTTTTCAGTAAATTGATAGATATAGAACTGATTCACCATCTTTTCAAATGATTTCCCAATCGTGGATTGTTTGCGAAGTTCTTCCAATATTTTTTGCCATGTAATCGTTTGGTCAAAAGTCCTAAAAGCAATCTTGTCAGAACATTCGGGATGATTAATGAGCCATTGCTCTAAGATACAATCAAATCTAGTAACCCAATTTTTCTGTATCTTGTCAATCAGCCCAAACGTCACGTCAATGTCTTGGCTGCGATCTAAAAAAAAGAAATTCTCTTCGTTCATCATATCAATAACCGACTGAGCTGGAAATGAGGTTACAGGATTAGCTGACATCATTATCACATATAGTAAAGATGTTTTTTTTCGTATTTCTTTCAGAATGTCTATCCCTTTGGTAGGTAAACCACTAAAGTTCCAGTCAAGAAATACAATCATCCTACTATTTATGTTTTCTAGAACAAAATCTAAGCCCTCTTGCGGATTCTTAAAGACATGACTATAATCAGCATTTTTATAATGCTTTCTGATATTCTGAACGATAGGTTCATTTACGTCTAGATTATCATCAATAAATACTACTTTGAAATCCATACTTTAATGTTTAAAGGGTATAACAATTTTTACCGTAGTCCCAATCTCACCAAATTCACTGTCCTCAATAGACACAGTTCCCTTCAAAGATTCTACTCTGGTCTTAACAATGTATAAGCCAACACCAGCCCCGCCTTTATCTTGAGTGGTAGTATAGTATAGGGCAAATACTTGCTCTCTGCGTTCTACAGGGATTCCAACCCCAGTATCCGAAACCTTAATGACAAGATTATTGGAGAGTGCTTCATAGGACACCTTTAGGATCTTGGTTTTGGCATTTGCCATTGCCTTAATCGAATTGTCAATCAGATTTTGAAGGATGTCTCTAAAGAACTGCTTATTAATTGTCAACTTGAGTTGAACAGGGAAAGAACTATCAACCTTGATGTTTTCTTGATCAAATATATGGCTGTAGTCATTCAAAATTTCTTCGAAAATCTCCTTTAAAACAATTTCTTCAGGATTCAGATTGGACTGCGAGTAACTCAGCATAAAGTCAATCACCCGGTTCAGCACCTTGTATTTTTGGAACATTTCTTTTGCGTATAATTTGAAAAGTTCTTCTTCTTCTGGATCAGGGTAATAACGATAGAAAAATTCAATTCTATCCTTCATCTGATTTAAAGTGGTACGAACGGCATGTGCAATCTGTATGGCATAGTCTTGCAGTGACATGATGCTCATATAGATATTCTCTTTACGCGTAAAGTCCTCTTCTACCTTCTTCTGTTCCTTGATTGCATTTTTTACTGACTGCCCAGTCTTTTTTGCTTGTTTGATAAGAATATCAACCGTGGGCTTTAAACTGGAGTTCTGCTGTGCAAAGTCGGAAATCGTAGTGATGAATTGGTTTATATTTTCAGATGCAGAATTTAGCTCAGTAGAAACTTCTTCTTTCTGTTTCTTACGCATGGTCTCTTTATAGGCTTGTAATGCATTTAGCTGAAGTACGATAAAGTCCTTGAATTTACGATAAGCCTCATTATCAACAAAATCTTGTCTGTTGGTAGCATCAATAATATTTGGGTTTCCATCACGAGTCAATTCGATGGAGCCAAGAAATTCACGCGTACTTATTCTGTTGAAAATATCTTGCCACACACGCTTGTCAATTCCTAAGATATCTCTTTTTTTATCTTGATCCTTGTTTGCCTCGGCAAATGGTGTGGTGATGATGCCATCTCTATAGACTTTGAAACCATCTATCGAATCGTTGGGGTATGCTTTGCGATATTTGGCACGAGCAGGTCCATCAAAGAAATATACTCTCATTTTGATTCCACCAAAGTCTTTATCTATGGGTATATTTCGAGATTTAAAAGAACTACTTTTTTTATCAAAAAATATACTTTCCTGAGTGTTGTTCTTTTCGTTAAAATCGATTGTAAATGAAGCTGTCGCTATATCTGTCTCCTCAATTGTATGAATTGCATTTTGATTGATTCCGAATTCATCGGCTACCACACGAACTTGAAATTCATCATTTTTATTAACAAAAGGAGATCTGATCTTCGATATCTGACGAATGAGTTGTTCTATTTCGCTTTTGGTCCAATACTCTCTGATAGCCGAGATAACCAACTTTGTACCCGATTCTGAGAGTTTGTCTGCGGGAGAATATTGGTAATCGTTTTCAATATCAGTAAACAGCAGTATGTCATTGGTATCATTATGTTCGTAGAAAGACCAATCAATTACAACATTCAGCCATTCCTTTTCACCCGCTGTTTTGGTAATAATGCGAGTCTTGTCACCTAGCTTATCAACAGCAAACCGTCCAATTCCTTTTTCGCCTACGCATCTTCGGTGAAAAGGTTCTGGAGAATAGGGATTTTTACGTTTAGATGACGTTCCAATAACCATCCATTTGTCCCTGATATCTTCAAAAGACATGCCACAGCCATCGTCGATAATTTCTATGACAGCATTTTGTTTGTCAGCCCCCACATTTGTGAATCGAACAGTAACCTGACATGCATTGGCATCATAGCAATTTTTCACCAATTCGAATAGAGCCGTGACTCTATCTGTAATGAGCTCACGACCTATCAAGCGAAAAGTCGAAACATCAAATCGCCATTTTAAGGTTTGATTTTTATCTTTCATTTGGCGTATTTCTAATATGTTGAATAATACTTTCTGCAATTACTTCCCCAAGTCTGGGAGGTACAGCATTCCCGATGTATCTAGAGGCTACACCAATAGATATTGAATCCTCGTTGTCAAAGAAGGCATAAGAACGAGGGAAGGTTTGCAACAGTGCCGCTTCTCTAACAGAAATAGCCCTATCTTGGTCGGGATGACCGAATCTTCCATTTCCCAAACCCGTACATTGCGTGGTCATGGTAGGACTAGGCTTGTCCCATCGCATTCTTCCATATACACTACCAAAACTTTTTCCACCCTTTCTTTTATGACATTCCAAAACCAGCTCTGATGGCCAGTCTTTCCAACTACCTCCTGCTGGAGTCGCCTTGATGCGCTGCAAATTCTTTTCTGATAGGAAACAACATCTGTGTAGGGAGTCAGTGGAGCTAGCCTCGCCAGCTTTTAAAGGAGGCAAGTTTCCAATAGTATCTCGTACTGTTTTATAATTATCGGGGGTACAAGTTTCCTTAATCAAATCTATAGGACCTAGCCGAGATGCCAATAAAACCAACCTCTTTCGCGTCTGAGGAATACCATAATCTGGGCAATATACTACATGATACGAAACGTTATATTTTGCTTCTTTTAGCGTATGTACAAAATCGCCAAAAACATCTTTCTCATTAAAAGTAAGAAGGGATGGTACATTTTCCATTGTTATAATATCTGGCTGAACTTCCTTCACCAATCTACCGAATTCGTATAGTAAATCATACTTATTCGGATCTTTCTCTTTGTTTTTGAATGCATAAGAAGAAAACGGCTGACATGGTGCACAACCAGCCAACACCTTGATGGATTTCTTTGAATAGTATTTGTTTATATCTATTCCATGAACCTCCTTGATATCCTTATAATTGAATTTGGCTTCGTTGTTAGTTTCATATGCATATTTACAAGTTGCATCTAAATCAAATCCAGCAAGAATGGAAAAGCCCTTAGATTTCATTCCAAAACTCAACCCACCAATACCACAAAACAAATCAACCACCTCTATTTTAGGCAGTTTTCCTCTTCGTTTATGTGATTTAATTTCTTTCATTGTTCGTAATTAAATTAATGACTCCACTTTAAAAAGTGTGTTAAATTTGAATTAAATATATGCCTTGGAAAGTTTTTACGCTATCCTTGGCGTTAACTAACTTTGGCGGCAAGTTGGCAAACGACCAGTTTATACAGCGTCAAAAATGCCTCTTATTGCCTAAATATAGTCCCAAAGTTGGGCGATTCGGTCTTTGAACTATTTTGTTGCCATCTGGAGTAAATCACCGTTAGAACGTAACTACTGATTTTCAGTAGTTAGCACATCCAATAATTTTTCAAAAAAAGCATATTATTAATTGGTATTGCCAAAGCTGCCATTTAGGCAGCCTTGACATTCTCCGTATATCACCATTACATCGTACCCACTATATTATAGCGTCAGAAGCATTCCTCAATGCAAGCTAAAGTAACTTTTGCTCTTCTATTACCAACTTACTCAATACCGGCATGAGCTTTTCTATCTTGCGGCACTTCACCTTATTATAATAGAAGTCTATATCATCGAGGAGGTCATAAGCCTGGTCTTCTGGCATATCACCACCATAACCGCCAGCGACTATCGTTATGGCGGCAAGCTTACGAGCATCTAAGTGGATACGGAAATCGTACATGCTTCGAAGGATTACAGGAAGGGTATTGTATATGACGTTACAATAGTGAAGCAGGTCTTTGAAATCTTCTGATTCAGTTAAGTATGCTTCGAGCATCTCTTCCTGATATTGGCGGAGAAGCAATAAGTACTTTTCCTTGCCTACCTTACCTTTGATATTTTGTGTCATAACCCAGAACAGGGCATGGGATAGAACGATTTTATCTTCTGAAGGGTGATAATAGAAGAGGTCGTCTTCTGGGCTATTCGACTTAGCCCATTGTTCTTCTAACTTACCAATCATTTCCTTTCGAAAGGAATTTCTTTCTTCTTTGTTCATTGTATTATATTGTTTTTTCGACTCCCCTGTCCCCCTCTTGCGAAGAGGGGGTCCTTACCCTATACCCAAGCCCTAAATCCCTACCATAGGGATTAGGGATGTAACCGCCCTACAGTGCTATCTGTTCGAAAACCTACCCGTCCTTCCTTACCGTTAAGGAAGGCTCCACCTCTCACCCCGACTCTCTCTCCTCAGGAGCGAGGGAGGAAACCGCCCTACTCGGTGCTCGGAACCGCTACGCTCTAAGGTTGGCGGACCATCAAAGGTCTTCGTCATATTGTGCGGGATGGGACCGCCAGGGGACATCTTGTTGATGGGGACCGCCTTACTATAGCTTGCTGATTGGGAACGCATGGGGACGGCTTGCTGGTTGGAATCACCATATTTGTTCCTCATTGCAGTATCGCTCTGCACTGGTCGTCGCTCGAATGAGGAGTTTATTCTTTTTAAGTCCCACAGATTGCACAGATAAACACAGATTTCTTAGACCTGTGCGGTCTGGGGGGATTAAGGGCACGCGGATCTCGCTGATGACGCAGATCTTTTGAGTTGTGCGGAATACGATGGTGTTTAATTTTATTTTGTTCCTCATTGCAGTATCGCTCTGCACTTGTCGCCATTCGAATGGGGAAGAATACTTTATAAAATTCCAAATCTCTTCTTTTCTTTATTAGTAAGAGTTTCGGTTGTTTTAAGAACCTCAAAGATTCCTTGGAGATCTTGGGAGGTCAAAGTTCCAAAATACTCTCCTTCCATCAATTTCTTTAATGGGATAGAAAAGAGCATGCCACAATCAACAAAACTATCATACTTCAAGAATTCAGGATAATCTGTTTGATGAAGAAGATATTGGGCTGAAAGAAAAGAATCGGAATAAGCTGCCTTAGGACTCATTTTTGTATTAACCAATACTGAACCATAACATACTTTTTTCACTTTATCTAC
>ENA-OPDC01000197-OPDC01000197.1-human-gut-metagenome-genome-assembly--contig:-NODE-197-length-32022-cov-3.358119_pt1 | contig 32022 bp, 27 predicted proteins | sample MGYA00241620_ERZ501503 | MGnify/ENA primary metagenome ERZ501503 (study PRJEB25962, sample SAMEA2042659) | human gut metagenome | biome: human gut; feature: human-associated habitat; material: faeces...
CAGTATATGGCGTATATCGTTTCTTTACACCAGATTATCTGGAAGATTTTGAAGACGATTTTGAAGATGATTATGATGACGATTTCTTCGAAGATGAAGAGGACGAAGAAGAGCCGGCAAAACCAGCAGAGAAAAAAGAAGAAGAATAAAAATAATCTGGAGGGCTGCGGATGCAGCCCTTTTTTCTTGTGTAACAGATAAAAAAATAGAAAACTGTGAAGTTAATAAAATGTCAATGGAATCATGGACAATTTTATAGTTGATGAAATAAAAATGCGAGGAATTTATGAAAAAAGGACAAATCATAGAAGGCGTGATCGAGCGCGTAGACTTTCCAAATAAGGGAATTATCAGAACAGAGGATGGCAGACAGGTTATTGTAAAAAATACGATACAGGGACAGAAAGTGTCTGCTTCCATCAATAAAATCCGCAAGGGAAAGGCAGAGGGCAGACTTTTAGAGGTATTGGAAAAGTCACCACTGGAAGGGGACAAAGCAGGATGTGTCCATGCCGGGGAATGTGGAGGATGTACTTACCAGACACTTCCATACGACAGGCAGCTTGAGATGAAAGCAGAACAGGTAAAAAAATTAATGGATGATGTGATCGATCTGGAAAACCGGGATTACCAGTTTCTGGGAATCAAGGAAAGTCCAAGGCAGACAGGATACCGCAATAAAATGGAATTTTCCTTTGGGGATGAATTTAAGGATGGACCGTTAGCACTTGGAATGCATAAGCGTGGAAGCTTTTATGATATTGTGACGGTGGAAAACTGCCAGATCGTGGATGAGGATTTCAGAAAGATCCTGTCTGTCACACTTGCTTATTTTCGTGAAAAAAATATCACCTATTACCATAAACTGCGTCACACCGGATATTTAAGACATCTGCTTGTCCGTAAGGCAGTCAAAACAGGGGAAATATTAGTAGATCTGGTGACTACAACGCAGACGGATTTTCCGGGAATTGCCGGAGCACAGATGGATGAAGTTGAAAGTACGTTGAACAATGTACAGGAAAACGCATTTGCAGGAACGGAAGAGGAATTATTAGAGGGCTGGAAAGCTGCTCTTCTTGCAGCGGATTACAAAGGTATCATGACAGGTATTCTGCATACGAGAAATGACAATGTGGCAGATACCGTGACGAATGAAGGCACGGATGTTTTATATGGACAGGATTTCTTTTACGAGGAATTGTTAGGGCTTCGCTTTAAGATTACACCATTTTCCTTTTTTCAGACAAATTCCCTGGGTGCAGAGGTGCTATATCAGACTGCCAGAGAGTTTATCGGAGATGCACTTCCAAGTGGAACAGACGCAGATATTGCGGAACATGGTAAAATTGTATTCGATCTGTATTCAGGAACCGGAACGATCGCACAAATGCTTTCTCCGGTAGCCAAAAAAGTGATCGGTGTGGAGATCATTGAGGAAGCGGTGGAAGCTGCCAAAGAGAATGCGCAGTTAAACGGTTTACATAACTGCGAGTTTATCGCAGGGGATGTGCTCAAAGTCATTGACAGCATTGAAGAAAAGCCGGATTATATTGTACTTGATCCACCAAGGGACGGAATTAATCCAAAAGCTTTGGAAAAAATCATCCGTTACAATGTGCCTCAGATGGTTTATATTTCCTGTAAGCCGACCAGTCTGGCAAGAGATCTGGAAGTTTTACAAGCGAGAGGATATGAAGTGAAAAAGGTCTGTTGTGTCGATATGTTTCCTTCGACGTTTCATATAGAGACAATAGTTGCACTACATCGGACAGATTCGTAAAACCTCTCGACTTCCGGCATTTTGAGAGGTCTTTCAGGTTCGACCAGAGTGACCGGAAAACATACAAAAAAGCAATTTCTGATGGAGTGAATGTCTCAGTTGTATTGGGTTGTGGCTTCGGAAACACATCTTGTAAGGACAAATCCATATGGAGATGGGTATGAGGTGATATCCGGTCACAGGCGAAAGGAAGCTGCTATACACAGCAATCATAGAGGATGTTGATATTCTTGTGACAGGAGACAAGGATTTTTCTGATATTGATGTGGAAAGACCGGAGATTATGACACCAGCAGAGTTTATACGCAAAGAAAGAAGCAGATATGTGGAAAATGTTCCATGTGTCTGCTTTTTTCGTTGCCAGCATACGATAAAACAAGCTTCAGCGAAGTTGTCTTATGTAGTTGTATATCCCACACCGCAGGTGTATACAAGCAGGGTACTTTTTAGTTTCACAGTCAGAGATTACAAAAAGAGATTTGGATCCTCAGCTGGATTGTAAGTTTGAGAGTATCAGGCGTTTGATGGTGGTATATTTTTTTTCGGGAACAGGAAGCTTCGCACCGTTTGACATGGTAACGGTGAATCGTTCAATTTTGCTGACACATTCAGGATTGATGAGAAAACCTGCATGAATGCGAAGCAGGAAATCAGAGTATTTTTTCTCAAAGTCCGGGAGTGTGCCATTTGCAATAATTGTATCCGTGCTTGTGTGAATACGAAGCTTTGCAGTTCTTTTTATTGTTTCAATATATAGCAGATGGTTTATTGGAATGCGGTGCACACTCATGTCATTCGCTGTGACAGTCATGTAACGCTCCGGCTTTTCAACCAACCGTACCGGCAAGCTTAAACTTTGATAGTGTATCGGATAAATGGTGTCTCTGCTGTCGCATGGCCATGCGTTACTGATGTGAAGAACAGCAATCTCCCAGCGGAAATCAGAACCGCTTTCTGTGTGTACCCTTTTTTTGTACCAGGAGTAGTGAAGCCTTTGATTGTGTAAATCTGTATTTCCATCAGGATAATGGGTATAGATTTCATATTGCAGGATAATCTCATGCGCAGTTTTGCTGGGAGAAATACAGATTGCACGTATCGATCCCATTGTGAAACTTAGTCCGTGTACCTCTGCTGAGAATGTGGAAATAACTTGTTCACGTCCCCGTATTTCCTGTCTCTCAGCAGGACCAATCCACAACACATCTTCGCTTATATTGTCAAAATAGGGTTGGAGATTGTTATTGTAGTATTCGGTGATAATGTGGATGGATTTATAAATTAAATCGTTTGCTGTCATGGCAGCTCTCCTTTGCTTTTATACATATATTCAAAATGATTATAGTAGAGTAAGGGATAAAAAACAAGTTATTTGCAATAAAAATAAGTTATTTGGTGTTGGGTAATGGAAATTAATAAGCTTTATGATATACTTAATCAGAGTGTAAATTTGTTAAAAATAATGTAAAAACATCGGGAACGGAGGAGATTTTAATGATGAAATTAAAGCATAATTTTAAGAAAGGAATGGCGTTTGTTCTTACCTTTGCCATGATAGCAGGATTGGTTCCTGCTATGTCAGGCGGAGCAAATACGGTGCAGGCAGCAACCGGTACGGGAAAAGAGCCAAGTGTGACAGCATTTGCTACGAAGGATCAGTTAATGACTGCATTTAATCCAGATTCTAATGGTAATGCTACGACCATCGGCAGGCTGGTATTTGGTAAGAAATCAGATGGAACAACAGCACAGGAATGGTACATCTTAGGAGCTGATAGTGGAGTAACAAGGGATAATACCATCATCTTTGCAGCAAGCCCGATAGCAACAAATCAGGTGTTTAATTCAAGCATAAGTAATAAGACTTTTGATTCAAGCTTTGGTGTATATGCAAGTAATCCATCAGAAGTATTCGCAAACCACTACGGAGCAAGTGACCTCCGTGTGGCATTGCAGGGTATGGCTACGAATATATCCTACTTCACCACAGCCGAGCAGGGTTTGATGAATCCCACCACAGTGACAACGAAGGACACGATGAACAGTGCAACCTATACCACCACGGACAAGCTGTATGCACTGGCGGCAGATGGTTATGGTTCTTCCCATACAACTATAAAAGCAGGGAGTGGTGACAGTACAGTACTTGCCATGAATATTTACTGGAGCAACGGTTCTAGGTTCTGGCTGCGCTCGCCTATCGGTAATTATGGCAGCTATGCGTTGTTCGCTGATCCGGGCGTTTCTGTCGACTACGCCTTTGATGCCCACAAGCGCGCAGTTCAGCCCGCTTCCAATCTGAATCTGTCATCTGTTCTCTTCGCATCTGCTGCGATGGCAACATCATCTAATCCAGCAGAGTTAGGAACAATCGCATTGGATAAGGCGATGACCTTAAGACTTGACGGAACAGGAAAAGATATTGGTACAGTAACCTATAATGCCACAACAGGTGATATTGAGGTGGCGAGGGGTGGTACATCACAACCCGTGTCACTTGTCGTACAGGGCAATGACGGAATAAACGATTGGTATTACAGTAAACAGATTACAGGATCAGAGACGATAAATGCTTTAGCTATTAAGACAGCACTCAGTATGACATCAGATATAGATTTATCTGCATGCAAAATCTGGCTTGAAATCACAGATACGGATGGATTGGCTTATGCTGTAGGTGCAACAGAAGCAGGCATCGTTGGAGCACCGACAGCAAATCCGACAGCCGGAGCCTATACAGAGAATCAGTCGGTAGCACTTGCTTCTTCCACAGTGGGAGCAACGATTTACTATACAACCGATGGAAGCGAGCCAACAATTTTGAGCGGTGTGCCGAGCGGAACAACGAAAGAGTACACAGCACCGATTGCAGTAACCGGAACAGAAGGACAAAGCATTACAACAACCATCAAGGCAATCGCTGTTCAGAACGGTATGCAGGATAGCAGTGTAGAGACATTCACCTATACCATTAAACAGGACAGCCAGACTCCTGATGTGCCGGTTGTAACTGCGCCAAGCATAACCACACAGCCGGGCAATGCGACAGTGAAGGCAGGAGAGACTGCGACCTTTACCATAGCAGCGAGCGGTACAGACCTTACCTACCAGTGGCAGATAGACAGAAATGATGGAAACGGATGGGTAAACATTGACGGTGCAACGGCAGCAATCTATACCACATCCACAGTCGATATAAGCTGCAACGGATTTAAGTATCAGTGTGTGGTAAGTAATTCTGCAGGTACGGATACATCCAATACAGCAGTGCTTACCGTTACGGAAAATACCACTCCTGCTCCGGGCTCTGTAGACTATGAGATTTTAGATGGTGCAAACACTGGCTGGGAACAGAATTCAGACGGAAGCCTTTCCATCAGGGGCAGCGGAGCGATTTCTAAGTTCGTGGGAGTTAAGGTTGACGGCAATCTTGTTGATGTAAAGAACTATACTGTAAAGGAAGGTTCTACCATTGTTACACTGAAAGCAGACTATCTGAATACCCTTTCTGTTGGAAACCATACCTTTGAGATAATATGGACAGATGGCACAGCCGCTACAAGATTTACTGTAAGTAAGAGTGATTCCGGAAGTGCTGAACCAAAAGATAATGATGGAAACAATGGCAAAAATGATAACACGAATAACACTCCTGCAACAGCACTAGAGGACAAGAATAATACTGGTACTAGCGGAAGTCAGACAGATGATAATCAGCAGATAACCTCTCCAAAGACAGGTGATAATAGTCATACAGTTTTATGGATTTCTTTGTTAGGAGTGTCATTGGCAGGATTACTTTCAATGATATATGTGAGAAAGAAAAAGGAAAATGAATAGTATGCAGCTTTAGACGAGAACATATATTCAGTTTAGGGGATAACCGGCATCACAAGAGATGCTGATTATCCCCTTTGAAATTAAAAAAATAAGTGATTTGCAATGCAAACAAGTCGATTAATGAAGAAATATTAACAAATTTATCGTCTTATTGTATACTAAAGTACCGATATATATCCCAAAAAATTTCTGATCAGAATAAAAAACAAGTGGTGTTTTATCTGGTAGGAGTTTCCTAAATAGAAGAAATGGTTTTAAAAGGAGACAGCATGAGAAAATTATTAGAAGAATTTTTTCGCCATTATTTGACGGAACGGAATCTTGAAGCTACACTGGCAGTTCTTACAGAAGATGTTGTTTCGGTGGGAACTGGAGAACAGGAAATTTCAAGGAATAAAGGAGAGTTTCGTGAATTGTTGTTAAGTGAATTTGAGGAGCTTCCAAATGCATTAGAATATGAGATTTGTGATTATATGCAAAATTTTTCGGGAGGGGGTAGTATATGTACACAGTTAGCTGTTTTTAACATCAGATTAAAGGCAGAAAATGAAATTACGGAAATACATACCCGACTTACTTCTACCTGTGTAAAAGATGGCAATGAATGGAAAATTGCAAGTCTGCATATGTCTACCCCGGAGCATGATCAGGAAAAAGGTGCATTCTTTCCGCTTTATTACGGAAAAAGTGTATTAGGAACATTGTCGAAGGAATCCGAAGAAAAACTTACGGAGCTTGTGACAAATGCACTTCCGGGAGGTATTATGGGTGGATATCTGGAAGAGGGTTATCCACTATATACCATCAATAATAAAATGTTGGAAATTCTTGGATATACTTATGAAGAACTAATTGCTGTAACGGATGAAAAGATGATGAATGTTATTTATACAGCGGATCAGCAAAGAGTAGAAGAAAGTATCATGGAACAGATACAGGAAAAAAACGAATATGAGATAGTGTATCGTGTTGTTGGCAAAAACAATCGTCTTATCTGGGTAAATGATATTGGGAAAAAAATTATTACAAATGATGGGCGGAAAGCCATGATCAGTATTATGACGGATATTACAGAACAGTTAAAGAGAGAGGAAATATTAAAGCATGAGGCAGAATATGATTCATTGACAGGACTAAATAATAGGAAAAATGCAGTCAGTTTGATGGAGAAAGAATTTAATAGAAAGGCAGGCGGATATTTCTTCATTTGCGATGTTGATAATTTTAAGAGTGTAAATGATACCAAAGGGCATTTGTTTGGAGATAATGTGTTAATCAAACTTGCTGACATTATGAGAAAGCAGGCAGGTGATAAGTCAATTCTTGCAAGGCTGGGCGGAGATGAGTATATACTATTTTTTCCTGCTGACATAAATAAAAAAGCTGTCATGAATATTATGCAGGGGATTCAGAAAGAATTTTTGAGCTATATGAGAGAACTTATACCGGAATTAAATGTTTCCTTGAGTATCGGTGGTGCGGAAAGAACAGCAAATGAGGATACAAAAACTCTGTATGACAGAGCAGATAAAGCATTATATCAGGCAAAAAAACAAAAAGGTGAATTAAGATTACAGGAGCAGACTATATGAAAAAGGTCAGAAAGCAGCATTTTGGAAGCACAATAAAGGGAAAAATCACTATCTATGCAGCAATCAGTATGGTAGTAATGATAGCATTACTGTAGACCGTAGGAAGGCGAGGGTAATGCCCGAATCCAAATATTCCATTGGCGGGTAGGCAGCTAAGAAGATTAGCTGCCTATTTCATTGTATTCACACCAAAATACAGAAGAAAAGTAATATACAATCAGTACAAAGAAGATATCAGAGATATCATCAAAACATTGTGTAAATACAAAGGTGTGGAAATAATAGAAGGACACTTAATGCCAGATCATATCCATATGTTGGTAAGTATTCCACCGAAATATAGTATATCACAGTTTATGGGATATTTAAAAGGAAAAAGTGCACTAATGATATATGACAAGCACGCAAACTTAAAGTATAAATATGGAAATAGACATTTCTGGGCAGAAGGATACTATGTGAGTACAGTAGGATTAAATGAAGCAACAATAAAGAAATACATCAAAGAGCATGAAAAACATGATATAGCTTTGGATAAATTAAGTGTAAAAGAATACGAAGACCCTTTTAAGGGTTGCTAGTAATACAAATGCCCTTTTAAGGGCAGCGGCGAGTCAAAGGCATTAGTAGCTTGAACGAAAGTGAAAGCCAGCGTCTTTAGGCGCTGGCCGGTAACAAAGGCTTATAGCCGCTGAGCAAACCACCCGTTTGATGTGCAGTGGGAAAATATGAGCTGGGGACACGCAGTAAGCAGGGATTTACTGCACTGGGAACAGAAGGATGATGTACTTTTCCCGGATGAGACCGGTACGATGTTTTCCGGAAGCGGTATTGTAAATGATCGTAAGATGCTCGAACTGCCGGAAGATGCGGTGGTATTTTTCTACACGGCAACCGGAAATAATAATAAATGGAGCGCAGGGAAACAGTTTACCCAGCGCATTGCATACAGCACCGATCTGCTAAAATGGGAACAGACCGACGGTGTGCGTTATGCGGCATACATTAATAAGATGGCTTATGCGGCGCAGACTTACAGCAATACAGGAAACTTGTGTATGACGGTACAATGAAAAATGTCCGGCAGCAGGATACTGGAACAGAAATTCAGATTACCCGTGCACAGTCAGAGGACATTTTAAGTGCCCGCATCAACCAGAAGACTGACTTTGTATACAATGCAAAAACCGGAGAGTTAAAAATCGGTGAAGAAACATTTGTAACAGATGCCGGAATCCGTGATTTTTCTCTGCTTTTTGATGATGTGATTCTTGAAATGACTGCAGATTGTGGTACAATTACAGATATATTCGAACTGCCTGAAATTGCAGAAAAGTTTTGCAATGAAAAAGAATGGGAGTACATGGAAATGTGCATGAGCAACCGCGTGGCAGGAGTCATTCTCTGCAGTGGAACGGTCGGCGTGGAACTGCTCGTCCGTTCCGGCAATGGGGAACTTGTGCCGAACCGCACTACTCTGCCGGTATCACTTGTAGTAAGGGAGACGACTTAATTCAATATGTATATGAGCCAGGTATATAGCAGGAGGGTAAATAGTGCATGCGCAAAACCGGCGCAAGAATGGAGGATTCCTATGGAAGAAAAAAAGTGGTGGAAAGAAGCGGTAGTCTACCAGATCTATCCGCGTAGCTTTATGGACAGCAATGGTGATGGTGTCGGCGATCTTCGCGGCATTAAGAGCCGGCTGTCTTATTTAAAATTATTGGGAATTGACGTGATCTGGTTATCCCCGGTCTATCAGTCCCCAAACGATGACAACGGTTACGATATCAGTGATTACAGGGATATCATGACGGAGTTTGGTACACTCGAAGATTTCGATGAAATGCTTGCCGAGGCACACAAACTTAGCATTAAGATCGTCATGGATCTGGTCGTCAACCACAGTTCCGATGAGCACCGGTGGTTTGTGGAGAGCAGAAAAAATAAGGATAACCCGTACCGTGATTATTATATCTGGCGCGAGGCAAAGGACGGAAAAGAACCAAATAACTGGGGTTCCTGTTTTGGCGGATCCGCATGGGAGTATGATCAGACAACAGATATGTATTATCTTCACATGTTTTCCAAAAAACAGCCGGATCTCAACTGGGAAAATCCAAAACTCAGACAGGAAGTCTATGACATGATGACCTGGTGGGGTGAGCGCGGCATCGACGGATTCCGTATGGATGTCATTACGATGATATCAAAAGACCAGCGTTTCCCGGACGGTGTAGTGCATGGCAATGAAAAATTCGGGGATTTTTCTCCTTATGTCAACAATGGTCCGCGTGTGCATGAGTATTTAAAAGAGATGAATGAAAAGGTAATCTCCAGATTTGACTGGATGACAGTCGGCGAGGGTGCCGGAGCAGGCGTTGAAGATGCAAAACGCTATGCCGGGACAAACGAAAATGAGCTGGATATGATCTTTACATTTGAGCATGTCAATCTCGGACAGACACAGTATGGCAAATGGAGTGACGGCAGTTTTGATCTGGTGGAGCTCAAAAAGGTATTTCAGAAGTGGGAGGACGGACTTGAAGGTGTGGCATGGAACAGCCTTTACTGGGATAACCACGATCAGCCAAGAGCCGTGTCAAGATTTGGAAATGACAGCGAGGAGTACCGTGAGATCTCTGCAAAAATGCTTGCAACCTGTCTGCATTTTATGAAGGGAACACCTTATATTTATCAGGGCGAGGAACTTGGAATGACAAACCGGAAATGCAGGGATTTTTCGGAGTTTCGCGATATTGAGATAAAAAATGCATACCATGATTTTGTCGGGGGCGGCATTTTAGATGAGGAGACCATGCTAAAATTTGTCAATGCCATCGGTCGTGACAATGCAAGATTCCCGATGCACTGGGATGACAGTGACAATGCGGGATTTACGACAGGAACACCGTGGATCTCTGTCAATGAGAATTATAAAAAGATCAATGCGGCAGCACAGGTAAACGATCCGGATTCTATATTTTCTTATTATAAGAAACTGATCGAACTGCGTCATCAGATGGAGATTATTGTGTATGGTGTATACAAGAGTAAGGCGATTGAACACCCGGATGTGTTTGCGTACACTAGAACACTTGGAGATGAGAAACTGTTTGTGGTCTGTAATTTCAGGGAGCAGGAGATGGATTTTACCCTGGAAGACGGTTTTACCGGGGACGAGAAAGTCCTGATCAGCAATTATGACGATGTGGTAAAAACAGAAAATGGCATCTATTTAAGACCTTACGAGGCAAAGGTATTTTATCGGAAATAAGTTTGGTGCGGAAGGGGAAAAACTATGGCGATCATCATAGATCAGGAACAGAAACTGAGCACACCACATACAAAAAATACGACTTAATACAAAACGTCCTTCCGGACATGTTGCAAGAAAGTTTGTGGTTTCCTTTGATTTATGAGCAGAATGATTGTCGCAAACAATTCGAATGATATCACCCTCTGGGTATTTTTCATTCAACTTTTTAAGCAGATTGATAAAATCTGAACTTTTGTGTGTCTCGCTTACTATGGGAACATCGGTTCGAAGCAGTAATGATTGAAAAAGTCATTGCTGCTTTTTTATTTTATAGTGCTTGCGAGCACCATAAAAATGACAATGACTTGCATATACTATAAGAAGACTTTGAAATAGAAAAATGTGAAAAGTTGCAAAAATCTATTCCAAGGAGGCTTGCTGTATGGAAATTAGCAGAGATTTCTATTTGGACAAACTGATAAAAAGAAAGCATAATGGATTAATTAAGGTGATTACCGGTATTCGCATTCATATGTACCATTTGAGCTTTGCAGAGTTTATGAATGTTTACAATGGCGACAAATATATGGGGCTTTCTGAGTATATGTTATATGGGGGTATTTCTCTGATCTTAGACTTCGCAACGCAAGAATTAACTTTCGTCAGTTTGAGCAGACTCATTCTATGGAGAATGTAATTTACAATGAGCTGCGTATGAGAGGCTACAGCGTCGATGTAGGTGTTATCCCGATTGCAGAAAAAGATAAGGATGGGAAAGTGACCCGTAAGCAGCTAGAAGTTGATTTTGTTTGTAATAGGGGATCGGTCAGATACTATATCCAGTCGGCATATTCGCTGCCAGATGAAACAAAGCGCATTCAGGAAATCAGACCGTTTAGAAGGATTGAAGACTCTTTCAAGAAAATCGTTATTACCAAAGATGTCGTTCAGCCGAATTATGATGAATATGGAATTCTTACAATTAATATTTACGATTTCCTTCTAAATCCGGATTGTCTTAAAAAATAATGTATTACAATACATTGGTAAAAGTGGTGAGCATGGATGTGGAAACCATAGCTGTCATTAAGAAGAATAGCAAAAATAACAATACGAAAGGATGTGTCAGGGTAATGGAAGAATTATCGTGATACATCCTTTTGTATTTGGATTGATTATTTTTCTTTCCCTGCTTGTCGAAAGTAATGGATGGAATGTATAATATTAAGCATAATGGAAGAAACATGGTTTCCACGGATGTGTCAGCAGAAAATATTTGAATCGAAAGAATATGTAAAGGGAAAATATTATGGAATATTCAGCAATTTATCATGACATGGACAAAAGATTCTGTTACGCAATTGATAAGGATCTGTTTGTGATACGTGTGCAGGTTAAAAAAGATGACATGAAGGAGATTATCCTTCACTGTGAAGATAAGTATATACCAATGGAGCGCAAGGATACGAAAAAGACCATTCTGATGAAGAAGATTGCCACTTCACAGTTTCATGATTATTATGAAGCACAGCTTCAGATACATCTGATATGTCTCAGATATTATTTTGAATTTACGGACACGCAGGGTGAAAAAATATATTACGGCAATTATGAGTTTTATAAGGAATGCATCACAAACAGGGACAGAATGTTTGATTGCCCGCAGAATCTTCGGGAAGAGGAAATGTTTGAGGTGCCGGACTGGGCAGCAAATAAGGTCGTGTATCAGATTTTTCCGGCCCGTTTTGCAGCATCACAACAGGTAGATAAGGAACAATGGTATAAAGCACCAATTTCGTCTATGGATGATCTGCATGGTGACCTCAGAGGAATTATTGAACATCTGGATCACGTTCAGAATCTGGGAATCGATGTTTTGTATATGACACCTATCTTCAAATCATATTCAAGTCATAAGTACGATATCATCGATTATTATCAGATCGATCCTTCATTTGGAACGACAGAGGATCTGAGGGAACTGGTGCAGGAAGCTCATAAACGTGGAATGAAAATCGTCATGGATGCAGTGTTCAACCATACAGGAAGAGAATTTTTCGCATTTGAGGATATCATGGAAAAGGGAGAAAAATCAAAATATCTCGATTGGTATTATATTGAGAAATTTCCACTTGAAAGTGAAAGAGGAGAGATTCCAAACTACAAATGTTTTGGCTACTATGGGGGAATGCCTAAGCTAAATCTGAAAAATCCGGAAGTTGAGAAATTCTTTACGGATGTTGCGTGCTATTGGATTAAGGAATGTGATATTGACGGATGGCGGATGGATGTAGGAGACGAGATCAGTCATTATTTCTGGAAGAATTTTAGAAGAGCGGTCAAGGCTGTAAAAAAGGATATGCTGATCATTGGAGAAATCTGGCATTATGCAGGAGATTTTCTTGAGGGAGATGAATGGGATACAGTCATGAACTATCCATTTTATCTGAATCTGATCGATCTGCTGGCAGATGAGAAGATCCATGTCAGTCAGTTTATACAGAATCTGGGATATTTGAAGGGACGTTTAAATAAAAAATGTTATCCCCTTATGTGGAATCTGATTGACAGCCATGATACAGCAAGATTTTTACATCTCTGTAATGGCAATAAGAAAAAACAGCATTTGGCAGCGGCTTTTCAGCTGTTATTGCCGGGAATGCCTATGATTTATTATGGAGATGAGTTTGCGATGCCGGGGGCAAACGATCCGGATTGCAGGCGGGGCATGTACTGGGATGAAGAATATCAGGACAAAGAGATGTATGAATGGTATAAACAGCTGCTTTGGATTCGAAAAAAACATGCGTGTATTTCAGAAGGCGAACTGATCGGGTCAATTACAAAGGATGAGGAAGAAACAATTGTCCTGATCAGGAAAAATGTCGAAGAGACAATTGCCTTGATTTTTAATTGCAGCAGTAATGCAAAGAACTTTAGTGAGTATGAGGGAAAATATAATTTACTTAGAGATGAGCCGTTTGATGGAAAAGTTGAGGGGCTTGATGCTGCAGTGATCGTGCTTTAAGAATATTTAAGAATGATTCCTGCCTGCGTATATGATTGCTTCGAAACTTTAAATAAAAGCAGGTTTAGATACATTGAAAAATAATTTCAGTGTATCTGAATCTGTTTTCTTTTTTTATGAACATAAAGGCAGCCTGTGCGAAGAATAAATGATACATAGCTGCAGGATCGTATGTAGAAAAAAAACGAATATAATATATTTAGACAAACTTTATTTTTTATTTATATATAAACCTGAAAAAGATGGTATTATTGAATATATAAGGAAACTGTCAAAATATACTATATACAGAGGTAGACGTATGGGTAGATTAGTAGAGTTTCAGAATGTGAAAAAAACCTATCATATGGGAGAAGTCGAAATTCATGCTGTAGATGGCGTAGATTTTGAAATAAACGAAGGCGAATTTGTGGTCATTGTCGGACCAAGTGGTGCCGGAAAAACAACCGTATTGAATATTCTTGGGGGAATGGACAAGGCTACAAGCGGACACGTTATCGTTGACGGTGTTGATATCAGCTCGTTTAATAGCAGGCAGCTGACATCATACAGAAGAGATGACATAGGGTTTGTATTTCAGTTTTATAATCTTGTTCAAAATCTGACTGCACTTGAGCTGGCATTGCAGATATGCAAAGATCCGCTGGATGCGAGAGAAGTTTTAACGGATGTCGGATTACAAGACAGAATGTTGAATTTCCCTGCACAGTTATCCGGAGGGGAACAGCAGCGTGTTGCTATTGCAAGGGCACTTGCAAAGAATCCGAAACTTCTTTTGTGTGATGAACCGACGGGAGCATTGGACTATCAGACAGGTAAAGCCATTTTAAAATTACTTCAGGATACATGCAGGCAAAAAGGAATGACAGTTGTTGTAATTACACATAATATGGCAATTGCACCGATGGCAGATCAGGTAATCCGCTTTAAAAATGGACAGGTAAGGAATATTATACGAAACAGTGAGCCAACACCGGTTGAACAGATTGAATGGTAGGTGATCGCTATGAAAAAGAAAGCACTGACCAAAGATTTTTTTATGTCCATAAAAAAGACATACAATCGATTCATATCTATTTGCCTGATCGTTATGCTGGGGACTGCTTTTTTTGCAGGGGTGAAAGCAGCAGAACCGGATATGCAGGAATCAGCGGATATCTTTTTTGACGACAGTAAGTTAATGGATATCAGAGTGCTGTCTACATTAGGATTAACGGAAGATGATGTTACCGCAATTTCTGCAATTGAAGGTGTAGAATCAGCGATACCTGTATATACATATGATGTTCTGACGGAGAAAGATGAAAAGCAGCATGTGATCAAACTAATGTCAGAAACAACGGATATGAATAAAATTACTGTGACAGAAGGCAGGATGCCGAAGGAATCCGGAGAATGTCTGGCAGACTGGCTTTTGGAACAAAATTATGGGTATAAAATCGGAGATAAGATCACGATCAGCTCCGGAGATGACAAAGCAATTGAAGATATTGTCAATACGCAGACATATACGATCACGGGCTTTGGAAAAACATCATATTATCTTGATCTGACAAGGGACTCCAGCACGATCGGTAATGGTTCCATGTCCGGATTTCTGGTTATTCCAAAAGATAATTTTACGCTTGAAGCATTTACGGAAATCGACGTTCTTGTTGATGGTGCGGGAGCATTGGACTGTTATAGTGATGCCTATGAAGATGCTGTTGATGAAGTGACACAGGAAATCAAAGATATTGCAGGGAATCAATGCGAGATACGTTATGCCGAAGTTGTAAGTGAGGCACAGGATGCGATAGCTGAAGCTGAGACCGAAGTTTCTGATGGTGAAAAGAAGTTAGCAGATGCAAAAGAAGAATTAGAGGACGGATGGGAACAGCTTGCAGATGCTAAGAAGGAAGTCTCAGAAGGTCAGGAGAAGCTTGCAGATGCAAAAACGCAGGTCAGTGATGGGAAAAAGGAGCTTGATGCAGCTAAGGATAAAGTTGCTGACGGTGAAAAGGAACTGGCAGACGCAAAAACACAGCTTGCAGATGGACAGAATCAGATCAATCAGGCGAAGCAGCAGATTTCAGATGGTGAGGCTTCTATCGCAGCGTATAATACAGAATTAGACAATGGAAGAAAGCAGCTTGAGAGTGCTGCAGGGCAGCTTGCAGATGCAAAAACCGGATTAGAAACATTAAAATCAGGGATTGAGCAGATGGAAAATGCTTTAAATGCCAGTCAGACGGAACTGGATGCTTCCGGTGAGGATTTAAAACAGGCAAGAACAGAACTTGAAGCGAACCGTGGGCAGATCGATGGTTACAGAACGCTTGTCGCAACAATGGATTCACAAATAAATGATCTGCAGACACAGATGGATCTTCTTGTTGAGGGCAGCGAAGACTGGCAGACATTAAATACTCAGATGCAGGCTCTGATCACACAAAGAGATGCGATGCAGGTCGGTATTGCTGAATTTGATCAAAACGAAGCATTGCTTTTACAAAATGAAGCGGCTCATGAAGAAGGAAAAAAGGCATTAGATGCAAAATGGGCAGAGCTTGCTGCATTGAAAAAAACATACGACAGCGGCATGGCAGACTACACGGCAGGTATGTCGGCATATGAAGACAACCTGTCAGAATTAAATGCAAATCAGGCGAAGCTTAATGCACAAAAACAGGTATTAACCGAGTCAAAACAAACCATTGTGGCGAAAGAGCAGGAATTAGCTTCTGCACAAAACACTATTGCAGAAAATGAAGCCTCCTTAGATTCAGCGAAAGCCGAAATCGCAGAAAATGAGAAAAAATTAAATGATGCACAGTCAGAGATAAATAAAAATGAGAAGAAACTGGCAGATGCAAAAAATGAGATCAAAGAAAATGAACAAAAGCTGACAGATGGTCAGGCTGAATATGATGCCGAATATGAAGAAAATCATCAAAAGCTTGAAGATGCGAAGGCTGACATTATCCAGGCGAAAGCAGATCTTGCTGATGTTGATGTACCAGAGTGGTATGTACTCGACCGTAATTATATCACTACCTGTGTTGCATATGCCCAGGATTCAGAACGTATAGGAAATATTGGAAATGTTTTTCCGGTTATATTTTTCCTTGTGGCAGCACTCGTCAGTCTGACAACGATGACGAGAATGGTGGAAGAAGAACGTGTTCAGATCGGTACACTGAAAGCGTTGGGATATAGGAAATCCAGTATTGCAGCAAAATACGTCATGTATGCATTTCTTGCTACGATGTTAGGCGGCACGATCGGTACTTTGATCGGACAGATTATTTTTCCGGCAGTCATTATGAATGCCTATAAGATCGCATATGTTACATTGACAGATTTTGTGACACCGATCCATTTAAAATATTCTCTGATTTCAATGATCGCTGCGGTTGTCAGTACCACGGCTGCCACGCTTGCGGCATGCTATAAAGAACTTCTTGCTGCACCGGCGGAATTGATGAGACCGGCTGCACCTAAAATCGGAAAACGGGTTTTTCTGGAGAGAATTACATTTATATGGAAACATCTTAATTTTTCCAATAAAGCGGCAGTGAGAAATCTGTTCCGATACAAGAAACGTTTGTTTATGACTGTACTTGGCATTGGCGGTTGTATGGGATTACTGCTTGTTGGATTTGGTGTAAAAGATTCCATCATGACGATCGGAGACAGGCAATATAATTTCATTCATACATACCAGGTTAAGATGACACTGGCCGATGCGGATACGGATGAAGAGAAACAGGAAGTTTTAGACAGTGTTCTTAAGGAGTCGACGACAAAGGCAGCTATGCTCAGTCATGAATCTACGATTGATGCATGTTGTGGAGCCAATGGAGAAAAGAAGCAAAGCACGTATTTGTTCATCCCATCCGACGCGGATGAGTTAGATGAATTTGTATCTTTGCAGAATCGTATATCCGGGCAAAAATACACGTTAGATGATGAAGGTGTGATCATTTCAGAAAAGCTGGCAACTTTGCTGGATGTATCCGAGGGTGACGATATTTATCTTGAGGTTTCAAGCTTAAATTATAAACCTGTTAAGGTAATGCACATTGCGGAAAATTATTATTACCATTATGTTTATATGACACCGGAATGCTACAAGTCATTATTTGGGAAAGATATTGAGTATGATGAAATATTTGTTGTAAATAAAGACCCGGAAGATATTTCTTATGAAAATGATTTTTCGGCAAAATATCTTGATAACAATGCAGTGTCAGGAATCACATTTACGCGTACAATATCAGACCGGATAGAATCAATGATCACAAGTATGAATATTGTTACCTATGTACTTGTTGTGTCTGCAGGACTGCTTGCATTTATTGTTTTATACAATTTAAATAACATTAACATCAGTGAGCGTCAGAGGGAGCTGGCGACGCTGAAAGTGCTTGGCTTTTATGATGGGGAAATATCAATGTATGTATTCAGGGAAAATATTATGCTGACAGTGCTCGGTACAATTTTTGGTATTTTCTTTGGAATATGGCTGCACCGGTTTGTCATCTTAACAGCAGAACTTGATATTATGATGTTTGGCCGGCAGATTTATACAAAAAGTTATATCTATAGTATTTTACTTACAATCGGTTTTTCTATTATTGTGAATATCGTGATGCATTGGAAAATGAAAAAAATAGATATGATCGAATCATTAAAGAGCGTCGAATAACTTCTGCTTGCGTATATTATTTGCAGACAGTATAATCGTATGGTCAGTCAATTGACATATATGAATACTAAGAACTAAGGAAGAACTACTGTATGTTAAATAAAAAAGATTTCTTAAAATATGCATCGACATTAGCATTTCCGATTATGCTCCAAAATCTGATCGGAACATTGGTAAACATCGCCGACACGGTAATGCTTGGTTACGTGAGCCAGACTGCCATGTCGGCTTCATCGCTTGCGAACCAGTATACGTTTATTCTTTTTTGTTTATATTATGGAATGGCAACAGGTACTTCGGTTTTATGTGCCCAATACTGGGGAAAAGGTGATAAAAAGACGGTAGAGAAGATTCTGGGGCTCGCAGAACGGATCTCCCTGATTATCTCTCTTATATTTTTTGTTATCTCCTTTACTATGCCAACGGCAATTATGAAGATTTTTACAAACAGTCCTGAGACGATCGCTGCAGGAAGTGAGTATCTGAAGGTGATTTCATTTTCATTTGTATTCATGGGATTCTCACAGATTTTTATGAGTGCTCTTAGAAGCATCGGAAAAATCATGCTGCCATCTGTTACGTATATTGTTTCTCTTTGCGTGAATGTATTTTGCAATGCAACCTTTATTTTTGGATTGTTTGGCCTTCCAAAGCTCGGTGTTACCGGTGTAGCACTTGGTACTGTGATCGCCAGAATCTCAGAAGTGCTGATCTGTCTGATTTATTCATTGCGCAGTTCAGACGTCAGATTCAGAATAAAATATTTTTTTGCAAAATCAGATATTTTATTACAGGACTTTATAAAAATTGCCACTCCGGCGGTGATAAATGACGTTGTCTGGAGCTTTGCCAATTCAGCATTTGCAGCAATTCTTGGACATATTGGTGATGATATGGTTGCAGCAAATGCCGTTGCAGTTATGGTGGTAAATATCGGCGCTATCGCCTGCCGTGGTTTTGCCAACGCTACTACGATCATTGTCAGCCAGGAGCTTGGGAAAGACCGCATTGATACAGCCAGAGAGTACGGGAAACGAATGCTTACAATAACATTTATTGTCAGCCTGATCGGATGTGCCGTTATTCTGGCGATCCGACCTGTGATACTGGATTTCTACCGGGATAAATTAACAGAAACGGCTATTTATTATCTTGGCATTTTTATCATTATGACAACCTGGCGTTTTGTGGGCGAAGGCATTAATACCTGTCTTATATGCGGCTGCTTCAGGGGTGGCGGCGATGCCAGATTTGGAATGATCGTAGATACCATATTTATGTGGCTTGTTGCAGTCCCACTTACCTTCCTTGCAGCATATGTTTTCAAACTGCCGCCTGTCTGGGTATACTTTGTCATGACACTGGACGAGTTTGAAAAAATGCCTGTGGTATTTATTCACTATTTCAGAAATAAATGGCTTACGAATATTACCAGAGATTTTGAGTGATGGCAATTACTGTAATGTTTTCTAAAATTGACAAAAACAGTAAACAAGAGATTGACAAATCAACATGAACGATGTATATTTTCAACATGAACAGCGTTCAGATATGAAAAATAAAAGATACGTCGGAATGTCAAAGGGGGAAATTATGAATCGTCTTGCTACTTCAAAAGAAGATATATTGGCTGCCAGCAGGGAGCTGATCAAAGAAAACGGATGGGCGGCTGTAAGCATAAGATCAGTTGCAGCGAAATGTTCCGTTTCAGCCGGTACGATTTATAATTACTACGAATCCAAGGCAGAGCTGCTTGGTGCTACCATCGAGAGCGTCTGGCAGGAAATCTTTTTTCACCCGGAAGACGAGCAGGTATTTCATGATGTTACAACTTGCATTTCATGGATTTATGAACGGTTCAAATATGGCAATAAGCGGTTTCCGGGATTTTTCTCTTTACATTCCTTTGGTTTCATGAAGGAAGGAAAAGATGACGGAAAGAAAAGGATGATGCGTACATGGGGACATATTTTAAATGGACTATGTGAAGTTTTAAAAAATGATCATAAGATCCGTCCGGGCGTATTCGATGAGAATTTTACAGAAATGCAGTTTGCAGAAATCCTGTTTTCCCTCATGCTGGTATCAGTGATCCGCGAGGATTATGATCCGTCCTCTGTGTTGATGCTTATCAACAAAACATTATATTAAAAGCAGTTATTGTTCACATTGTGTGTGATCAGTAACGGAAATTCTCCCACTTTGAAAGTGGGAAAATTTTTGAACCAAAATGAACAGTGTTCATATATCGTAATTTTTAAATGTTTGCAATTAGGTTGAGGCTGTTTTAGCAGAGCAACGTAATTCAATATAAAATTTTAAAATAAGAAAGGAAATTTATCATGCAGGCAATTGTAGAAACTTTATTTGACACCGTATATTTAATCTCGGTAATCACGATCGGAATTTTAATGATCAGAAAGAGCAAGGGAAACCGCCAGTTTACTATGTTTGGAATTATGGCAGTTCTTTTGGGAAGTGGAGATGCATTCCATCTGGTTCCACGTGCGCTGGCTCTTTGCACAACAGGTCTTGAGAACTTTACTGTACAGTTAGGACTGGGCAAATGGATCACATCTGTAACGATGACAATCTTTTACGTTGTACTTTATCACATCTGGCGTGAACGCTATCAGATCAAAGGTCATAATGCAACGACAGCAGCTGTTTACGGTCTTGCAGGATTAAGAATTATTTTGTGTATGATGCCACAGAATAACTGGCTTAGTGCATCAGCTCCGCTTTCCTGGGGGATTTACCGTAATATTCCGTTTGCACTGATGGGAATCCTGATCATTGTTTTATTCTATAAAAGCGCAAAAGAGAACAATGACAGGTCTTTCCGCTTTATGTGGCTGACAATTGTTTTAAGCTTTGCATTCTATATCCCGGTTGTATTGTGGGTGGATGTCATTCCGATGATCGGTATGCTGATGATCCCTAAGACATGTGCATATGTCTGGACAGTCGTGATCGGTTACAATGCGATGAAAAAAGAGATTGTTTAAGAAAAACTTTTTTATGTAACAATAAGAGGGCATATGTTCGTCGACGGTGAATAAAGTAATAAAAACGCTGAATTTAAAAAAAACAGTGATTTTCTTTTGGAAAAGTAGTATTATTTCACTGTAGATGAAAGGAGTGTGTGGATATGGAGCCATATAAAGCAAAAAAAATGCCTTTAGAATACAAAATTGATAAAGAAATGCTGATGTTGATATCAGAAGCAAATGTGAAGTATGGGGAATATAAGTCTCTTTTAAACACTTTGGAATTTGATGCAGGTTTCTTCCTGGATTCTGTTATTTTGAATGAAAGTTATAAATCAACACAGATCGAGGGTACCCAGATTTCACAAGATGAGATGTACTACCTGAAGTACATGGAAATAACGGATGATAGCAGAGAAATTCAAAATCTTAAAAAGACAATAGAATATGCATCTTCAAATTTACAGGTGGGAAATAAGAGCAGCTATGAGCTTGTCAATGAAATGCATAGGATCATACTGGATAGTGTCCGTGGATCACAGCGAAATCCAGGTCAAATAAGAACTACACAAAATTGGATCGGACCAAGGGGATGTACCATTGATACCGCAACATTTGTTCCGCCAATTCCTGAAGAGGTATATGGATTGCTCAAAAATCTATATGAATACATGAATGATGAATTTGAGGATCCGTTGTTGGTAAATATTGCCTTATCACATATGCAGTTTGAAACTATTCATGCGTATAAGGATGGAAACGGACGTCTTGGCAGAGCCTTGATACCGGTACAAATGGCGATGTTGGATCAAAGCACACCTATTTTGTATATGTCAGAGATACTTGAGTTATATAAACCGTCATATCAGAGAAATCTGATGGAATGTAGACGAGGAAATGTATCCGGATATATTAAGTTCTTCTTACAATGCATTATTGACCAGTGTAATGCATATATTTACAAGTTGGATAGAATCAAAGAAATATATAAAGAAGACATGAAAACTATTGAAGCAATAAAAGGTAATTCTGTTTATAAGATAATGCCGGTTATCATGAAACAGATTGTTTTTACTAAAAAAGAGATTCAAGAGTTATCTGGTGTATCTCCAAATGTTGTTTCAAAAATTATTAATCAGTTAGTTGATTTAAATGTAATTATTCCTGACTCAACAAAAATGAAAAAGGGATATAGATACCAAAAAATATATGAAGTATTTGTTGGAACAAGAGAATTCTAACAAATAGAATGATTCCCCTAAATTAATTAGGTATTGCATCACAGTAGTATAGAACAAGTCCCCTTGCAACTTTCCTGAAACCATGCTATATTCCCATCTTTGACAGTTGGAAAACGAAAAACGGTTGTATAGCTAGTAAAATCAAGGCTGGCAGCCGTTTTTTGTTTTCTGATTTTATATGATGTATAATGAAGCATACAATCTCGCAATGGGATTTTTTTTAGAAGGAGCAGTAAAAGAATGTCAAAAGATGAATATTTGATAACAGATAAACCTCTTAAAGCGTTGACTATTTTCGCGATGCCAATGATTCTTGGCAGCTTTTTTCAGCAAGTCTATAATATGGCTGATTCGATTATCGTCGGTCAGTTTGTCGGTTCTTCTGCACTGGCAGCAGTCGGTGCCTGTGCGGCACTTACGAATGTTTTCATATGTGTGGCACTTGGTGCCGGTGTAGGTGCGGGAGTGCTTGTGAGCCGCTATTTTGGTGCCAGAAATTACAGTAAAATGAAAACGATTGTGTCAACATCACTGATCAGCTTTTGTATTTTAAGCATACTCCTGGGTGCATTTGGATTTGGGTTTTCCCGCCTGATGATGAGCTTGTTACAGACACCTGCTGATATACTGGACGAAGCAGTATTGTATCTGCAAGTCTATTTTGTGGGTTTTCCGTTTCTTTTTATGTATAACATTCTATCTACCATGTTTACATCAATCGGCGAATCAAAAATTCCGTTAGGACTTCTGGTATTTTCATCTGTATTGAATATTTTTATGGATCTTTGGATGGTAGCGGATCTTGGACTGGGTGTGTTCGGTGCAGCTCTTGCAACGCTCATCGCACAGGGTGTTTCCGCAGTGTTTTCGTTTTTGATTTTTCTTTACCGGATGCGTCGGTATAAGTGCCGGTATAGATGGTTTGACAGACAGGAGTTACAATTAATGCTTCGAATTGCCATTCCATCAGTTCTTCAACAGTCTACAGTATCAATAGGCATGATGATCGTACAGGCAGTTGTAAATCCTTTTGGTACACAGGCACTTGCAGGTTACGCAGCAACGATGAGAGTAGAGAATGTTTTTTCATTGATGTTTGTATCGATTGGTAATGCAGTTTCACCATATGTTTCACAGAATCTTGGCGCAAATAAAACCTCACGTATCAAAAAAGGCTATCGTGCGGCATTGTTATTAGATGCATGCTTTGCAGCTCTCGCTTTCATAGTTATTGAAACACTGCATACTCAGATTTCATCATTATTCCTGGGCAAAGACGGAACAGCCCTGGCATATCAGGTGTCTGGTGATTATATGAGATGGCTTGGTTATTTCTTTATCTTTATGGGTATCAAGATGGCAACAGATGGGGTGCTTCGTGGCCTTGGAATTATGCGTCCATTCCTTATTGCGAACATGGTAAATCTTGCGATTCGTTTATCGGTCGCACTGATTTTTGCACCACGTTTTGGTATTGCATTTGTCTGGCTTGCTGTACCTGCAGGCTGGCTTGCAAACTTTTTGATTTCTTATGAAGCCCTTAGAAAATCATGGCCGACTGATGAAACAGAACGTGCTGTATCATAGGCTGCATAGATTGGAAGGAGTATTTCCACGTGGATACGATTTCAGAAAAAGACACACAAAGTGCAGATGATAAAAAGAAGGAGAAAATTTCTTACATAGAGGCGATACCTGAATGGCAAGCTTTACGTCGGGAATATAGAAGTCAATTACTTGCGCATTGTGTCGGATAGGTCGGGCGGTTATTCGGGCAAGTCCACCTTGCCAACAAAAGAATAATAAATCTCAATGTCCTGTCTGCGGGTCTTGTTCTCGTCATAGCTGCACTCATGCACAACGATTTTCTCTACAAACTCCCGCAGCAGAGTAGGGGTAAGTTCTTCAAAGCTGGTATGCCGCCGGACAACATTCATAAACTTTTCTGCGTTCACTATAAATTGCACTCACTATGGATTAACAGAACGCCTAAAAATAATCCATGTACTTATGAAGTAACAAATCAATAAAATTGCCAAAATCCCCATTGTTGCCCCTATTTGTAACATCAATGCACCAAACCCGATATAGGCTGAAATTTCTGCTGATATGGTTTGGATAAAGTAAGCTATTACAACAGCAGCTACAATGATTGCTGTGATAATTGGAAGCCCAAACCAAACACTCAATTGTTGCAAGATAAGTTTTCCGATACGCTTTTCTTCCACCCCCAATTTTCGGAGTACAGAGAAACGATACTTATATTGTCCTGCGTCTAAGAGTTGTTGCAAAGAAAGTACGGTAAGACATATAACCATCAGTACGACAGCACCATAAATCATTGCAGTCTGTAAAATAAAGTTATTTGCTATGGAACTATTGATTTGCAGTGTGCTAAAACGCACGCCATAAATAGCCCCGGTTTCTGCCTGCTCGGGATATTTCTCTGTAAAAAGTTTTTCCAGTTTCCTTGCATTTTCATAGGAGATATTTTCCGTTGTTGTAATATATCGGTTTTTTATTACTGGCAACAGCTTTTCACAAATATTGTCTGGAAGTACATACAATACATTTGTATAGGAATTGTACGCTGTTTCTCCAATCGGATTCTCATAATAGGACTGCCCGGAAAGAGTCAATTCTCCTGCGTCAGTCATAATGCTGGTGTGTTCTTTCAAAAAGCTATCCCGTTCTTCCTCGGTGGCGATTGCTTTCCATTGTGTTGTAAATTCATCTTCCTCCAGAGAAATCTGTTCGTAACCCAGCATTTCCCGTATAGTGTTATAATCACTCAAAGAAATTGCTACAATCGGAAAATCATATTTCTGTCTGTTGTGAAAATCATCTTTCTCTGACAGATATAGATTGAACGTGCAATCATAAACTGTATCTATTTTGTGTTCTGTCAGAAACTCAGTAATAATTTCATAACTGTCTTGCGGCAGATTTTCCTCTTCATATACGTCATTATATCTTGAATATACCTGCACATCATACATAGAGCGCATATCCAAATAACCTGAAGCCCAGCCCGTCAAAATAGGGGCGGCAATAAACATGAAGATTGCAAGGACAAGGGTTATACAAATCAGCGTCATTGTTTTGCTGGTTGTATTTAGTTTTGATATAATTTGCCCGAAAAAGAACAGGTTTTCTCCCTTGTATCTATGTTCCGGCGATTTTACTTTCCATGCTACAATCAAACCACTGGTAAGATAAATGAAGGCACAAATGAAGAAAAGTAAGTCAATCACAACAAAAAGCAGATATTGATTGAGCGTTCCATCACCTAAAGACAGATAATATTTATTTGTTAATGCTGCAACGCTGGCTGCTGTAAAAGCATTCAATACAGAACATATCAGTAAACCAGCAATGAAACATTCTCTTTTTTTCTTTCTAATTATGCAAAATATCGACCACAGCAAAGTAAGCAGCGGAAAAAGAATATTTCCCCAAAACATAAGCTGCACCGGAAACGCAAAGCGGGTGTCATAATAAAACCAGACCTTTTGTATTCCTGTAATCAATCCCCATACGGTAAATACTTCAAAGAGGACTACTACAACAGAAATGAAGCGGCTCTTTTTTAGCTCTGGTTCGTTCTCTTTCTCTGCGGAAAGCATATCAATAATTTTTGTTTTCTGAATGGTACGGGTATTGAAAATTCCTACCACAAAAAAACTTGCCACAAAAAATACCACTGTCAACAAAACGGTATCCGGGAATAATGTCCATGAGATTTCATAAGGCTTTCCATAAGCAGTAAGGAGCATTGCGGTAATGAATTGAGAGCAAAATACACCGCAAAAAATACCAATCAAAATGGAAAACATACCCATAATCAGTGTTTCTGCAAAGAAAATCCTGCCAATGGTTTTTTGTTCCATTCCCATAATGGACTGGACAGCAAACTCTTTTTGCTTCCGTCTTAGCATATAATGATTGACGAACCGTATCAAAAATAACAACAGCAATGTTATCATACAGATTGCAATTTTCATTCCGTCACTTAACAGAGTAAAATCATACTCGTTGCCTATATCCGGGCTATAATAACTACTGGAAATAGACAAGAACGCATAAAACAAGGTAACACAGATTGTCATTGTGACAATGTAGACCAGATAGTCTTTTACAGACCGTTTTGCATTTCTGAAAACAAGTTTAGCATACATGGCTCTGTCCCCCTCCGATCATGGTAAGGACATTCAGAATTTTATCAAAAAAATCACTTCTGCTGTCGTTGCCCTTGCGCAGTTCCATAAAGATTTCTCCGTCTTTCAAAAAAAGAATACGGCTGGCATAGCTGGCGGTAAAAGCGTCATGGGTTACCATAAGAATTGTCGCCCTAAGCTGTTCATTGATACTTTGAATGGTAGACAGCAGCATTTGTGAGGAATGGCTGTCTAATGCTCCTGTTGGCTCATCTGCCAATAAGAGTTTCGGATTGTTGATAATTGCTCTTGCACAGGCACAACGCTGTTTTTGACCGCCCGATACCTGATAAGGATATTTGTTTAGAATATCGCTGATATTCAGCTTTCCGGCTATATCCAAAATGCGGGATTCTACGCTCCTGGCAGGGACTTTGTTGATTGCTAATGCCAGTGCAATATTTTCTGAAATCGTCAATGTGTCCAGCAAATTGAAGTCTTGAAATACAAAACCTAAATTCTCCCTGCGAAAACGGGCAAGAGATTTTGGTTTGATTTCCGTTATATCTGTTCCATCTAAAAAAATATGCCCTGCACTTACGGTATCAATCGTAGAAATACAGTTTAGCAGCGTTGTCTTTCCAGAACCGGACGCACCCATAATTCCGAGAAATTCTCCGGCTTCCACAGAAAAACTAATATCTTTAATGGCTTTGGTAATATTCCCCTCATTGCCATAATATTTCTGGATATGCTCCAGCTTCAAAATTGTATTCATCGGATAAACCTCCTTAACTGTTCCGTACCCATATTGTAAATGGAGTATATCATTTTTTGTATCAAGTTTTCTTACACAGTTCTTACAAAAATGTAAGAAGTGCAGAACCTATCAGCCCTGCACTCCGATAATAAAATCATTCATTTGAAAGATAAGTGAAATCGTTGTTCCTCTGTTTTCGGAATAAGCAGTAAGTCCTATTCCCAGTTTATCACATAGACGCTTGCAAAGATATAAGCCAATTCCAGTAGAATTTTTCTCGGTTCGCCCATTCTGACCTGTAAATCCTTTTTCAAAAATACGGGGTAAATCACTTTTAGGAATACCTATCCCATTATCGCTGATAGATAGCACAATCTTGTCATTCGTTTTTGTCGCCCCAAAGTGCAAAATAGGCTGCTCTGCATGGTATTTGATTGCATTACCGATAATCTGATTTAAGATGAACCGCACCCATTTTTCATCAGTGTAAACTTTTGTTTCTATATCGTCTATCTGAATTGACATATTGCTTTGACGCAAAAGATACTTATTATCTGCGATTGCACTATGCACAACATCGCATAAATTGACTTCACGGACAGAATAGTCTTTTTCAGTGTGTTCACTTCTGGCATAGTAAAGCGCCTGTTCTGTATTTTGATTGATATTCTCTAACTCTGCCAATACCTCTCTGGAAAAGGGAGAACGGTTATTCTCACACAGCAGCTTCATGGCTGTAATTGGTGTTTTTACTTCGTGTATCCATTGTTCAATGTATTCTTTATATTCCCTGCGTTCCCTCTGTACTTCGCCAATCCGTTCCAACATAGATTTTTCAGCCATTTTCATAATCTGGTAAAAAACCTGTTCATCAGCCCTTTCCGGCACTTGCATGATTTCCGGCAATAAATATCGTTCTTCTAATTGCTCCGTCATATTGAGCAATTTATTCAGATATTTTTTTCGTGAGAAATAAAATGTCAGCAAAGATAAAACAAGGACAATCGACCAGACCGCAAGAATAAACAGGACTGTCTGGATAGGATTATCGCTTGCAATTAAGAACAAGGCAAGGGCAAGCATACCCAGCAGATTGATTAAAATAACGGGGAGTTGATTTTTCAAATATTGTTTTCCACTCATAATGTATATCCTTGCCTGTGTTTTGTTTTAATGAAATCTACAAGTCCGATTGCTGCCAGTTTGTCGCGAATACGGGTAATATTGACACTTAGGGCGTTATCATCAACATAAAGCTGATTGTCCCAAAGAAAATCCACAATATCATTTCTGGAACAGATTTTTCCAGCGTTCTTAAAAAGGTAGTAGAGGATTTTCAATTCATTCTTTGTCAATTCTGCTTTCTGTCCTTTGTACTCTATCATGCTACTCTCCAAATGCAGGGTAGCTTCTTTCCACATATAAATTTCTGTTTGAGGGGAACGGTAGGCTTTCTTTAACAATGCAGCAATTTTAGCAAGAAGAATAGCGGGATTATAAGGCTTTGTGATAAACGCATCTCCACCCAGCATAATGCTGTTCAGTTCGTCCATATCTGTATTGCTGCTTGTTACAAATACAATCGGAATATCTGAAAAGGTGCGAATTTGAGAGCATATTTCAAAACCGTTATTCCACGGAAGTTTTATATCCAGAATAACCAGATGTGGAGCAGCTTCTTTTAACTGCTCTATTGTTTGGGAAAAATCCGTAACTGCAAATACTTCATATCCATTCCCAGACAAAAGAGTTTTAAGCTGTGTTTGTATCGTAAAATCATCTTCAATGATTAGTATTTTTTCCTTCATAGAGATACCTCCCTGACACTTTATTATACTGTATCAGAGAGGTTTTCTCAATCCATATTGAAGAATAGTAACGGAATAATGGGCGGTTGTCTATCAAATTCTTGTGTGTTACTTTACCGCGCATGAGCATTATCACTTGTGCTGATAGTATCCAGATAATTCTTTTCTTTTCCATTTGCAGTCAGATACTCAGAGAAGGAATAAGGATATATATTCATGATGACAAAACGGCCGCCCAGTGTAGAAGCAATTTCGCTGCTGAGCATTTTGCTGATACATCATGTAGGATTTGCCGGTTCTTCTGATGCCGACAAAACAATAGTTTATATTTTCTTCCAGAGGATAGTGTCTAACGATTATTGGGTTGTTTAGGTAAATATCCTTCGGCTGTCTTGTAAAGCATAAAATACAGACGTAGTGAAAAAATATGGTCGATTCAATACATTTTACGGTCGATTCATGACAATCCGCCCATTTGGAAAGAAATTCGTTGTACATTAGAAACAGGTAATCATGTACAACGAATTTTTTACATTAAAAGCAAAGGAGAAAAAGGAATGAAAAAGTTGAACAAATGGATAGCAGGATTGCTGTGTATGATGCTTGTCATAACCATGGTTGCAGGACTGGGTGTGATGGAAGTGAAGGCAGATGATGCGGTAACAACAGTAAGTTCGTGGACTGAGTTAAAAAATGCAATAAGTAAGGGTGGCGACATTCAATTGACGAGTAATATTACAGCTGGAACGGGTGATTATAGTTTTAATGTAACTCGGGACGTGACCATTGATTTGAATGGATATACGATTGATCGTAACTTAAATGTACAACAAGACAATGTATTTAGTGTGATGACAGATGGAACTTTAATAATAAAAGATACGAGTGAAGGACAAAATGGAAAAATTATTGGTGGATGGGCAAATGAAGACTATGCTGGATGCATTAATGTCAGCGGAGGAACGTTAATATTAGAATCCGGCAATATTGTTGGAAATCGTAGCAATAGTACTTTTACAAAACGCGGTGGTGGAGTTGCACTTTTTTATAATGGAACTTTTATCATGAGAGGAGGTAAGATTTCAGAAAATAAGGCAGGATACGGCGCTGGAGTGGTTGTTCTTGATAATTGTAAATTTATAATGACTGGTGGAGAAATCACAGAAAATATTTGTGATTTTGGTGACTATCAAGATCAGGATGGAGCAGGTGTATTTGCATATCAGGGAGCGGATGTAACAATCGGAGGAAGTGCAAAAATTTACGGAAATAAAAACTCAAATGGAGAAAATAGTAACTTATATATTTATCGTTACAATAGTAGTGAAAAAATTAATCTGAGCACGACTGTTCCACTGACAACGGGTGCTAAAATAGGTGTAGGTTATTATCAGCCATATGGAAAAAACGAGATACCACTTGCAGATTCAGGAAAACAATTCAAAGATGCATTTTTCACTGACGATGATAAAAACTATGAAATTACAACAAAAGATGGAGTAGATGGTATTTTTTATTCTCCAAAAAATTCTTCGGGAGGCAGCTCCACACCATCCACGCCAACCTCTTACAAGCTAAGGGTAGGCGGAGTTGAAGTTACCAGTGCCAATACTTCCGGCACAGGCTGGAGTTATGATAATCAGACAAATACACTGACCTTAGATGGATTTAATTATGAAGGTGATGGAAGCGGAATCGAAATCGAAACCTTACAAGACCTGAACATAATAATTAAAAATGAAAATAGAATAAAAAATATAAGCAGTTCTTACAGCAGTAGTACAAATGGATGGAGTTGCGGAATATATGTTCATGGAAATTTAACCATAACAGGAGATGGAACACTTGATGTAACAGGTGGAACAGCAGATACCAGTCATGGTATTAGTGTACTAGGCAAACTGGAAATTGATAATCAGGGTACAATTATTGCCAAAGCACAGGCAACAGCCGGTACAAGTGGCATATTTGCATATGATGGTATTGTTATTAAAAATGGTAATATTACAGCATATGCTGCAGAAGCAACTAACAGTAGCCGTGGTATTGAATGTAATGGCGATATAACGATTAGTGGAGGAACTGTAGCAGCTAAGGCAGAAAAAGGAGAGACTTTCAGCTACGGATTAGAAAGTGATAAAAAAATAACAATATCTCCAAATGCAGTTGTCACAGCATCTGGAGTTACCGCAGCATTAAATAAAAAACCAGAAGGATATACTGGTGAGATTGGTACAACTTTCGTAAGTAATAATACCAATCCAAATCCAACACCGACACCAGAACCAACACCGACACCAAGTGAACCGTCAACAACGCAAGGTGAATCTACAACAACATCAACACCGGCTTCGACATCAACGGTAAGCACACAGGGCAGTCAGCAGGTTATACCAACCATCATTGAAGGTGCAGGCAGCAGCTATACGCAGGGAAGTGGAAATACAATTTATTTCCGTTCCAGCGATGCATTTGCAAACTTCCAGAAAGTTATGGTAGATAACGCAGAACTCAGTGCAGACTGCTATACGGCAACAGAAGGAAGTATCATTATCACTTTGAAACCGGAGTATTTAAGCACATTGGCAGCCGGATCACACAGTATTAGTATTGTTTCTGCAAATGGAGTTGCAACAGCAAACTTTGAAGTTCAGACAGCAGATACAACAGCAGTTTCACCGAAAACCGGAGATAACGGTCAGGCAGCTTTGTGGATCACACTTCTCATTCTTTCCTGTGGAGCATTGGCCGCAGTTGGAATCAGAAAAAAAGTAAGATAAGCAAAAAATAAATATTTATAAACTCAAACTTCGCACTTGAATAAGTGCCTATGCACCTTGAAAATTCAATAATAACTGGCATAAATATAGCATG
>ENA-OPDC01000226-OPDC01000226.1-human-gut-metagenome-genome-assembly--contig:-NODE-226-length-29390-cov-13.893131_pt1 | contig 29390 bp, 30 predicted proteins | sample MGYA00241620_ERZ501503 | MGnify/ENA primary metagenome ERZ501503 (study PRJEB25962, sample SAMEA2042659) | human gut metagenome | biome: human gut; feature: human-associated habitat; material: faeces...
ACCCCCACCGCCGCAACCATGCTGGCCGCTGTGGAGGATACCGATATCCCCGTTGTCTACTCTGCTGTCACCGACCCCGCTGCTGCAGGCTTTGACGGCGAGGAGAACATCACCGGCACCTCCGACGCACTGAACACCGAGGCCATCATGAAGCTGATCACCGCTGTCAACCCGGATATTGACACCATCGGCCTGCTGTACGACCTGAGTCAGGATGCCTCCACCCAGGCCATTGCAGACGCAAAGGCCTTCTGCGACACCAACGGCATCAAGTACATTGAGAAGAACGGCACCACCACCGCCGAGGTGCAGATGGCGGCCGAAGCCCTGATCGCCGCCGGTGTCAAGGCCGTGTTTACCCCCACCGACAACACCGTGATGACCGCAGAGCTGTCCATCTACGAGACCTTTACCGAGGCAGGCGTGCAGCACTACACCGGTGCCGACAGCTTTGCACTGAACGGTGCGTTCGTAGGCTACGGCGTGGATTACGTCCAGCTGGGCGAAGCCACTGCCGACATGGTGGCGGAGATCCTCTGCGACAGCAAGACTACCGCAGACCTGCCCTACCAGACCTTTGATAACGGCATCGTCACCATTAACACCGAGACCTGCGAGGCGCTGGGCCTTGACCTTGACACCGTGAAGGAAGCCTTCAAGCCCTACTGCACCGAGATCGTGGAAGTAACCACCGCAGAGAACTTCTCTTAAAAAAGAACCCTCTCAGTCAAAACCTGACGGTTTTGCCAGCTCCCCCGAAGGGGGGAGCTTTTGGCGGTTCTGAGGAAGTGTTTTGCTGCCCACAGTGCACCGCATCACAAGAAGCTAAATTAAATAAGTCCGGTATCTTCGTGGTTAGCAGGCTCGCCCTCTCAGTCAAATCCTACGGATTTGCCAGCTCCCCCAAAGTGGGAGCCTTTGGCAGTCCACGTAAAGTTCATCTTTCTGCCAAGGCCTCTCCCTTTGGGAGAGGTGTCACCGTAGGTGACGGAGAGGGCGAGCCCGTTTTCCGTCACGACCCTACTCGTGAAAAGGGGATTCAGAAAAGCCCGCAGGCTTTTCTGAATCCCGAATAAAAACCCAATTCCGCTGAATATGGCCAGAGCAAAAGCGGAGGCCATTTTAAATCGTCCAATCAAAAAGAAACATAAAAGGAGCACACACATGCTGGCGAGTATCTTTTCGCTCAACGTCCTACAGACGGCGCTGGAACTGGGCTGTATCTATGCCCTGGTGGCGCTGGCACTGTTCCTGAGCTATTCCATCCTGAACATCGCAGACCTTTCCACTGACGGCTGCTTCACGCTGGGCTGCGCCGTGGCCTGTCAGGTAGCACTGACCGGCCACCCCATTCTGGCCCTGTTCGCAGCCATGGCGGCAGGTGTGTGCTCCGGCTTTGTTACGGCTTTTCTGCAGACCCGCCTTGGCGTGGAGAGCATCATGGCAGGCATCATCGTCAACACCGGCCTTTACACCATCAATCTGGCCGTGATGGGCTTTTCCTCCACCATGTCGCTGGTCAAAACCGACACTGTTTTCTCGCTGGCAAAGGGCCCGCTGAGCTTCCTTGGCGGCTGGTATAAGCTGGCCATCGCGCTGGCCATGATCCTGCTTGCCGGTGCAGCGATGCTGGGCTTCCTCGGCACCCGGCTGGGCCTGTCCATCCGCGCCACCGGTGACAACGCTGCCATGGTGCGTGCTTCCAGTATTAACCCGGCTTTCACCATTACGGTGGGCCTGTGCATTTCCGGCGCATTGTGCGCCCTCTCCGGCGGCCTGCTGGCACAGTATCAGAAAAGCTGCGATATCAATGTGGGCACCGGCATGGTGACCATCGCACTGGCTTCCCTCATCATCGGCGAGACTCTGCTTGGTAAGCGCACCATGCCGCGCCGGATCATCGGCGTGGTGTTCGGCAGCTGCCTGTACCGTTTTATCGTGGCTGTGGCCCTGCGCTTCAATGTGCCTGCCGCCGCCATGAAGCTGGTGTCTGCCATCATCGTGGCCATCGCCATTTCGATGCCGGCCATCAAGGAAAAAATCGCCTTTGAGCAGCGCAAGCATGGGGCCTGCCGCCGCCGCGTGACTACCGGCAAGGAGGGAAAGTAAGATGGAAATGCTTCAGCTGAACGATCTGCACAAGACTTTCAACCCCGGCACGGTCAATGAAAAAGTGGCCCTGAACGGTGTCAGCCTGCACATGGAAGCCGGGGACTTTGCCACCATCGTGGGCTCCAACGGCGCGGGCAAATCCACCCTGTTCAACGCCATCACCGGCGGCTTCATCGCCGACGAGGGCAGCATCCTGCTGGGCGGACAGGATATCACCTTTGCGCCGGAGCACCAGCGCAGCAAGGTCATCGGCCACCTGTTTCAGGACCCGCTCAAGGGCACGGCACCCAACATGACCATTGAGGAAAACCTTGCACTGGCCTATCTGCGTGCCGGCACCGCGCCCCACGCCATCTTCTCCCGCATCTCCCGCAAGGACAAGGAAGTGTTCCGCGAAAAGCTGGCGCTGCTGGATATGGGCCTTGAGGACCGCATGAAGCAGCCGGTGGGACTGCTTTCCGGCGGCCAGCGGCAGGCGCTGACCCTGCTCATGGCCACCCTCGTCACCCCCAAGCTGCTGCTGCTGGACGAGCACACCGCCGCACTGGACCCCGCCACCGCCGAAAAGGTACTGGAGCTGACCAAGAGCATCGTGGCTGAAAAGAAGATCACCTGCCTGATGGTCACCCACAACATGCATCAGGCATTGGAGCTGGGCAACCGCACCCTGATGATGGATTCCGGCCGCATCGTCTTTGACGTGAAGGGCGAGGAGCGCAGCCGGATGACCGTGGACGACCTGCTTGAAAAGTTCCGCGAGAACGCAGGCAAGAATCTGGATAACGACCGCATCCTGCTGAGTAAAGTGGAAAAGTGACCCGGACAGGAAAGCACAGCCCCGACAGACCATGCAGTCTGCCGGGGCTGTATTTTTGCAGGAGCACACCGCAGGGAAAAAGCGGTTCCCCCTGAAACAGCAAATCCCCCCTGCGCAGATGCACAGAGGGGATTTTAAATATCAGAAATTACTGAACGTATTCGACCGTGTACTCGAAGCCGTACTCTTCCTGCAGCTTCTTCACCTCGGCCTCGCAGTCCTCGATGAAGGTGGGGGCGTAGACAGAAGCGCCATTGTGGGCCTTCTTGTAGTCCTCAACGATCTGCTGCAGCTTTGCCCAGCCCTCGTTGGCCTTGTTCTGGTCGATGCTGTCGGGGAAGTTGATGATGAACTCGCGGTGCTTAGGAATACGTGCTTTCATGGTAGGTTCTCCTTATAACAGTTTGGATTTTGATTGTTGATTTATACAGAAGCACAGAGAAAAACCTGTGCAACTTGCGAAAAACGAATCACAGCCCGTATACCCGGCGGGCATTTTCGGCTGTGGTGCGGAACACCTCTTCGGCAGAGATGCCCCGCAGCTGGGCGATATACTCGCCCACATAGCGGATGAGGGAGCTGTCACAGCGGGTGCCGCGCACCGGCTCCGGTGCCATGTAGGGGCAGTCAGTCTCCAGCACGATGCTTTCCAGCGGCAGGGCGCTGATGGCGTTTGCCGCCCGCTTGGCACCCTTGAAGGTGCATGCCCCGCCAAAACCGATGAACAGTCCCTGTTTTGCCAGCCACACCGCGTCATCGGCACTGCCGGAATAGCAGTGGACGATGCCCTTGGGCTGGTATTTTTTGAGCAGGGCGTAAACATCGGCATGGGCGTTGCGGTCGTGCACGATGATGGGCTTGTCCAGTTCCAGCGCCAGCCGGATGTGTGCCTCAAACATGGCCAGCTGGGCATCCTTGGGCACAGGCCAGTGGTAGTCCAGCCCGCACTCACCCACAGCTACCACCTTGGGGTCGGCATAATAGGGCATCAGGGCACGCATCTCGGCGGCCCAGTCCCCGCCGTACACCGAGACCGTAGGAGCCGGGCCTTCCTCGCCGCAGTCGGCGGCGGGCAGCAGGCTTTCCGGGTGGATGCCAACAGCTGCCACCACCCACGGGTAGCGGTGCGCCAGCTCCAGCACTTTGGGTGCATCCCCGGAGTGGGTGGCCTGTTCACACACGCCCACCACGCCTTTACCGGGCAGGCTGTCCAGCAGGGGATAGCGGTCGGCGTCAAAGGCGCGGGCGCTGTAGTGCGCGTGGGTGTCAAAAATGGGGCCGGTCATTTGCCCTCCTTTTTGGCGGGGGCCTTGTTCACCAGCCAGATGCCAACACACACGAACACCAGCGCCGCCAGATACTGCCAGCGGAACAGCGGTTCGCCGTTGAGCACGGCGCTCAGCAGCACGTTGACCACCGGGTTCACGAAGCCAAAGATGGCAATGCGGCTGACCGGGTTGTTCTTCATCAGCAGGGCCCACAGCACATAGCCTGCCCCGCAGATGAAGGCCAGATACAGCATGACCACCACCGCCAGTGCGCTCTGCACATGGAGACTGCCGCCCAGCACAGTGCCCAGCACGAACAGTGCCAGACCGCCCACGAACAGGTTGATGAAGCAGACGGCAAAGCTGTCTGCTTTTTTGGTCACGGATTTGTTCCACGGGCCGGACAGGGTAAAGATGATGGTAGCGGCCATCATGCAGAACACGCCCCAGCCGCTTCCGCTGCCGTGGTTGCCCAGCGTGCCGATGAGCACGCCCGCAAAGCCGATGACACAGCCCAGCGTTTTGGCAGGGGTCATGCGGTCGGCGTTGCCGTAGATGAAGTGGGCAAAGATCACGCCCAGAAAGCTCTGGGTGCTGTTCAGGATGCCGCCAAAGGCACCCGTGAGCATGGCAACAGCGATGTAATAGAATGCGTACTGGGTCGTGGTCTGCCACAGGCCCAGAGCACAGCACTCCGCTGCCACTTTGCCGTGGGGAAACTTGGGCAGGCGGCTCTGCAACAGAACACTGCCCAGAAGCACCAGAAAGCTGCCCAGCATGAACCGCACACCGGCAAAGCAGAAGATGGAGGCGGTGTTGCCGGAATCAATGGAGAACAGCCGGTAGCCCAGCTTGATGAAGGGGAAGGCCGAGCCCCACAGTACATTGCAGAAAATAGCCAGCAGCACGGCAAACACTGGCGTACCGAAGATCTTATCCAGCCATTCCGCGCGGGAAAGCGTTTTGTTTTCCTGCATGGCGGCTCAGTGGATGCGGCTGCCCACGGGGGTGTCGTCGCCGTAGAAAGCGATGGAGCAGCCGCCGTCGGCGGTATCAGCAGCAAAGATCATGCCCTCGCTGACATACTTGCCCTTCATCATGGGGCGAGGTGCCAGATTGCACACAATGCCGATCTTCTTACCGATCAGGTCTTCCGGCTTGAACCACTTTGCAATGCCGGAAAGGATGCAGCGCTCCCGCTCGCCGTCAAACACGGTCAGGTGCAGCAGCTTCTTGCTTTCCTTCAGGTTCTCGCAGGCGCGCACTTCGGCCACGCGCAGTTCCACCTTGCAGAAGGTGTCAAAGTCGATCTCTTCCTCGTGGGTAAAGTCCACGGTGCTCTCCTCGGCGGGGGCGGCAGCCTTCTTCTCCGCTTCAGCCTTGGCCTTGTTGGCAGCTTCGGCAGCGGCCTTGCGCTTCTCGTCCTCTTCCTTCAGGTGGGCAATTTCCTTTGCCACATCGATGCGGGGGAACAGTGCCTCGCCCTTGTGCACGGTGTAGGTCTCCTGTGCGCCGTAGGTGGTCTTGGTCAGGTCCAGAGCAGATGCGTCCAGACCCAGCTGTTCCATCATCTTGGGGGCAGTGGTGGGCAGGTAGGCGTTCAGCAGGATGCCGCACACGCGCAGTGCCTCGCACAGGTGGTACAGCACGCTTTCCAGACGGGCCTTGTTGGCCTCGTCTTTGGCCAGCGCCCAGGGAGCGGTCTCGTCGATGTACTTGTTGGCGCGCTGGATGACCGCAAAGATCTCCATCAGGGCCTGCGGGATGGTCAGGCTGTCCATGTCGGCCGTGACCTTGGCGGTCAGCTCGTTGACCATGGTCTCCAGCTCGGTGTCGATGGCTTCGGTACCGGCAACGTTATGCACGGTGCCGCCGAAGTACTTCTCGCACATGGCGACCGTGCGGCTGAGCAGGTTGCCCAAATCGTTCGCCAGATCGCTGTTGATGCGGGTGATCAGGGCTTCGTTGGTGAACATGCCATCGTTGCCGAAGGGAATCTCACGCAGCAGGAAGTAGCGGATGGCATCCACGCCGTAGCGGTCGCACAGGATCACGGGATCCACCACGTTGCCCACGGACTTGGACATCTTGCCGCCGTTCATCAGCAGCCAGCCGTGGCCGAACACCCGCTTGGGCAGAGGCAGATCCAGAGCCATCAGCATGGCGGGCCACAGAATGGTGTGGAAACGCAGGATTTCCTTGCCCACCATGTGCAGGTCGGCAGGCCAGAACTTGTCGTAGTCGTGATATTTTTCGTTGCCGTAGCCCAGCGCGGAGATATAGTTGCTCAGGGCATCCACCCACACATACATGGTGTGCTTGGGGTCGAAGGGCACGGGGATGCCCCACTTCACGGAGGTGCGGGACACACAGGTGTCCTGCAGGCCCTGCTTGATGAAGGCAATCATCTCGTTCTTGCGGCTCTCAGGCTGGATGAACTGGGGGTTCTCCTCGTAGAGCTTCAGCAGGCGGTCGGCATACTTGCTGGTCTTGAAGAAGTAGGCTTCCTCGTGTGCGTCGTACACTTCGCGGCCGCAGTCGGGGCACTTGCCGTCCACCAGCTGGCTGTCGGTCCAGAAGCTCTCGCAGGGCTTGCAGTAGTGGCCGATGTACTCGCCCTTGTAGATGTCGCCCTGCTCATACAGCTTGGTGAAAATTTTCTGGCAGGACTCCATGTGGTAGTCGTCGGTGGTGCGGATGAAGCGGTCGTAGCTGACGTCCAGCAGCTTCCACAGATCCTTGACGGTGGCTACGATCTTGTCCACATACTCCTTGGGGGTCACACCGGCATCGGCAGCCTTGTCCTGAATTTTCTGGCCGTGCTCGTCGGTGCCGGTCAGGAACATGACGTCATAGCCCTGCATCCGCTTGAAGCGTGCCAGTGCGTCGCAGGCGACAGTGGTATAGCTGTGGCCGATGTGCAGCTTGTCGCTGGGGTAGTAGATGGGAGTGGTGATGTAGAATGTCTTGTGCTCACTCATAGGTTGATACTCTTCCTTTCCTGATTTGGCGGGGGACGAAAAAAGCCCTCATCCTGCCGGACTGAGCCGGACAAGGACGAGAGCCTGAAACTTTCGTGGTACCACCTTGTTTCGCCGCACCCTTGCGGGCGCAGCCTTTTGCCGGGCCAAAAAGCACGGCGCAGCGCGGTAACGGGCGCACCCGTCGCAGGCTCAATTTTCACCTGCGCAGCTCCGAGACCATCTTCGGCATCGCGCGGCCTGCCCGGTTCCATCCTTCGGGCTTTCTGTCAGGCGCAGACGGTGCGTACTCTTCTCTTCACAGCCAATTTACATTGTTATGTCTATAATACGCAAAAACAGTGGGTTTGTCAACATTAAATCTCGTAATCCAGACAGAACCGTGCCTTGGTGTAGGGCCGCACCTTGCCGTCGGCCACAGCCACATGGGCGGGATGGACGGAGTAGCCCTTGAGGGCCTCGGCGCTTTCAAAGGTGGTGTCCAGCATCAGGTCGGCGGTGGAAGAGGAAAGACCGTTGATGTTGACATGCACTTCCACAAGGCCCGGGACCTTGCCTGCCAGACCTTCCAGCCCTTCCTTGATGCCTGCCTTGACGGCGGCTTTTTCGGCGTCGGACAGCTCGTCCTTCAGCTGCCACAGGATCACATGCTTGACCATAATAAAATACCTCCTGCGTTTTTTCTCATTGTAGCAGGATGAGAAAACGAACGCAAGAGGAAAGCTGCAAAGTATTATTGGGGTGCGGACAGCAGAACCACCAGAAGCACGGCACAGAGCACCGAAACTACGATGCCCTCCAGCCGGGTCAATTTGATGTACTCTTCCGTGGGCTCAGGTACCTGCGTGTACCGCCTGCGGGAGCGCAGGGCAATGGCATCTTCCGGATGCAGCGCCATAAAAATGCCGAACCCGATGCCGAAAAGGGCGGTTAAGATCGCACAGATGACTTCCATAGCAACCTCTCACTTTTTGTTTTTGTCGTCCCTGCTCAGAGTATAGCACAGATACGAGATCAGCAGGGCAGCGCACAACACGAGCGCTGCCACCATCAAAATGGAGTGCAGCGGCTCGACCCTGGGAAGAAAGGTGTTGACCAGATAGAGTGCACCGCAAAGGATCGAAGCAATGCCGTAAAATTTGCGGAAGTGCTTCTTTTCGTCCTCACTGCTCCATCCGGTGCCGGTGCCATTGTACAGATCCCGGATGCCGCGGTACAAAAACAGCACACCCAGCGCGGCGTTCAGCCAATCCCAGTCCGAAAGATTCAAATTCATGGTGGCCCCTTTCCGGCTGTCAATCCGCACTATGGTTCCAGCTTTCGTAAGCGACAAGATAAAGAAGGTCTCCCACGATGGCGATGCCGAAGATGATACGGTAAATCAGCGATGTAACAGGTGTGAAGGCTAAGATCAGAAAGGCGATGCTGTTGAGCATGTAAAACACGCCGTTCTTTTTCTGCCAGAAGGCGCGGTACTCCGGGTCGCGGTGATACTGGTTGAACGGCAGATCGAGGAACGGGTCTTTGCCTTGAAGATCCCGAATGCCGGAGATGAACCAGATAACGGTCAGCACAAGGTTGAACAGAGTGGAAAACGAAACGAACGACTCCATGAAATGCACCTCCCATCTTTTTCCACAGTATACCACAGAAAAGTGCAAAAACAAAGGACGGTATTCAACCGCACAGCGTAAAATTTGCACAAATCGGGCGTTGACTGTTAGTGAAAACAGCACAAAATAAAACCAGCCGGACGAGGCGGTTGCAAGCCCTCGTCCGGCTGGATACTTACTTCTTCGGAGTCATAAGCCTCTTCTCCTTGGGGTTCCTCATTTTCGGAGTAAACGTTTCATAGGGTGACTCTCCTTAGAAACTACTGGAAACTGAGAATCTATTTCAAGGGGACTGATTACTTAGTACATTGGATTGACCCTTCTCTTAACTGATGGAGTGCGGCACCGAGATTCTAAAGATGAATTTCATATTACCACATTCTTTCGAGTTAGATTCGCCAGGGGCAAACTACTTAGTACATTGGTAGAACTCCTTTTTTGCTATTCAAATAATGTTCTCCGTACAAAAGATACCTTCATAGGAATCATCTCCGGCGGATCTATTTGAATCGCTGGGGGTTAAGTTTATCGACAGGTTGTCGTGTAATCGCATTTTTGATGCTCAAGACTGGCTCATTTTTGTTGTGTTTTTATACGGGGGAAACATCCCGTTTGTGGTGAGCCTCTATTTTGCTTCTCAGCGAATCCCGACAGCCTGTCCCTGCTGTGCGGGTTCCATATCGACCATCGGTCTCGCTCCTTTCTGCTTCAAGTCAGCGGGATTAGCTCTCTCTTGAGCTTCTGCTGTACTTCTCTGGTTTCTGGCTTTATTATACATATTCCTGATTGATTTGTCTATTCGCAGAGTGCACAAGGATATAAATATAAAATTGTGCAGTTCTTGAAAAACAGCAGATAGAACGTGCAAAATGCTGCTTTCTGTGCGGTGTGCCCGGGCGATCGGGCCTTTTGGAGAGGAACTCTGTGCCCTGCAGGGAGGGCTGCCGAGGAAGTCAACAGCAAAGCTGCCCAGAAGTTCCGGGCCGTTTGTGGAGGATTTTGCGCAAAACGGGAGAAAGTGTCCACAGGGTATTATGCGTCAGATCGATTTGTGCTAAAATAGCGTCAATGAATGGTAGTCGCCGCCGCCCCGCGAGATGAAAGTTTCGCGGGGCGGCTTTTTGCGGCAAAAATTTAGACACAAAAGAAACGGAGAATCAAAATGCCTAAAACTTTACCGGAACGTATCTTCTTTACCATTGTCATGGCTGCAATTATGGTCTATGGCATGATCGTTTACAATGTGGCGCTGAACACAGGCGGTGTCACCAATGCCACCTTTGTTATAGCTCTGCACGAGATGCCGATCATGGTTCCCATTGCCTGCGTGCTGGAATTTTTCGTGGTGGAGAAACTGGCCACCGGATTGGCGTTTATGTTCATGCGGCCCACAGATCGTCCGCAGTTCATCACCTATGCCATCTCGCTGATGATCGTGTGCATCATGTGCCCGGTGATGAGCCTGATCGCAACGGTGCTGTTTAAAGAACCCGGCTTTGGCACTTGGGCGCATACATGGGGCTGCAATATGCCCATGGCCCTGTGCTGGCAGATGCTGTACTGCGGGCCGCTTGCCCGTGCCATCTTCCGGCTGGTGTTCCGCCGCGGCGCAAAACAGGCGGACTGACAGATTTTAGATATGCAGTTATAATAAATATGTGTAGGAGCGGGTGTAATACCAGACGAGACACCTATACGAATTTTATATATCAGGCATATAAACTATGTGCAATAGGGCATTTTTGATGGAAATATTTCCCGGAATGCCCTGAAAAAGCCATTGAAACCTAAGAATTAGCTAAGAAATTTGTGGAAAAAGTACATGCGAAGAGCGTTTTGTTGGACAAGATGCACAACTTTTTTAATATATCGATGCAGTAGAATCACCTAAAATGTAGAATGTGCACAAAGCCACTTGCCAATTTTCGTCAATCGTACTATCATACACAACGAAAAAAGACGAAGTGACCCGTGCAGGAGGGAGGGTGTGACCGGACAGAGCCGAACACCTTCCTTACTTTTTTCACAAAGCTGCGCCTTTTCTTCGAGCGATAAGAAGGACGCTGCGCCGCCGGGGCGGTGCGGCGGTCTTACCCCCGGAACCCTATTCTTCAGGAAGGAGGAAAAACAATTGAATAATCTGACCAAAGCATTGATGGAAGAGCTGACCGTCGAATACGTCAAGGTCGGCCCGCTGCAGATCCCGGAATCCGTGGTCATCAGCTGGGTGATCCTGGCCATCGTCACCATCGGCTCGATCCTGCTTACCAGAAACCTGAAGGTGGACCATATCAGCAAGCGTCAGGCCGTGCTGGAAATGGCCTACCTCGCAGGCACTAATTTCTTTGAAGGTCTGCTGGGCGAAAAGGGCAGGCGCTATGTGCCTTACCTGATGACCGTGGCCATCTACATCGCCTTCAGCAACCTGATCGGCGTGTTCGGTGTCAAGCCCCCCACGAAGGATCTGGATGTGACCGCAGCGCTGGCGCTGATGAGCATCGTCCTGATCGAGGGTGCCGGCATCCGGGCACGCGGCGGTGTGGGCTTCTTCAAGAGTCTGGCTGCCCCCACTCCGGTCATGACCCCTATGAACATCCTCGAGATCGCCATCCGCCCCACCAGCCTCTGCATGCGACTGTTCGGCAACGTGCTGGGCGCATTCGTCATCATGGAGCTGATCAAGCTCGTGGTGCCTGTGTTCGTCCCGGCGGTGTTCAGCCTGTATTTTGACCTGTTCGACGGTCTGATCCAGACCTACGTGTTCGTGTTCCTGACTTCACTGTTCATGAAAGAGACCATGGGCGGAGAAGACTGATCCATTGATATTTACTGAATTTAAAAGGAGATTATTACTATGAATGGTTTGATTGCTCTGGGCGCTGGCATTGCAGCGCTGACCGGCATTGGCGGCGGTATCGGCATCGGCATCGCAACGGGTAAGGCAACGGAGGCAATCTCCCGTCAGCCCGAGGCATCCGGCAAGATCCAGACCAACCTGCTGCTGGGCGCTGCTCTGGCAGAAGGTACTGCAATTTTCGGCTTCGTCGTTGCACTGCTGATCATCCTGTTCCTGGGTCAGTAACGGAGGCGCAGACGAATGCTGAAGTTGGATATTAACCTGCTGTGGACCGTCGTGAACGTCCTCGTCATGTATGCGGTGCTGCGCAAGTTCCTGTTCAAGCCTGTTCAGGACGTGATCGCAAAGCGCCAGCAGATGGTGGACGCAAACCTGGCCGATGCGGAGACCTCCAAGAAGGAAGCCGCAGAGACCATGAACGCCGCACAGGAAAAACTGCGCAATGTGGACAATGAGGCCGCTGCCCGCCGCGAAGCCTACGAAAAGCAGGCCGAGGTCGAAAAGCAGCAGCTGCTGGCAGATGCCCGCAAGCAGGCAGACGCCATCGTGGCAGCCGGCAAGGCAAGCGCCGAGGCCGAACGCCAGAGCAAGCTGCGGGAAGCCGATGCCCAGACCACGGCACTGGCCCGTGCGATGTGCGAGAAGCTGCTGGCCCGCAATCTGACCGCCCAGGACGACGCACGTCTGCTGGACGATCTGCTGGAGAAAGCAGGTGCAGGCAATGGCAACTGAATTCAGTCGTGAATTTTTTGCGGACAACCGCATCGTCAAGGCCGAGCTGCGCAGCGCCCGCAAGCCCCGGGAAGAGGAGCTGAACCGGATCCGCGCCGAGGTACGCAAGCTGTATGATGCCACCGAGGTCATCCTGAACGTGACGGTGGACGAGAGCCTGCTGTCCGGCTATGTCCTGCAGGTGGGCGACCGCGTGTTCGATAACTCCGGCCGTCATCAGCTGGACAAGATGATGGAGGGTAAGCCCTCGCTGGCTACCCTCAAGACCCGCATTGAGGACTACAAGCCCGCCGAGACCTCTGCCGAGGGCGGTGTGGTCATCTCCTCTGCCGACGGCATCGTGCACGTCGAAGGCATGAACCGCGCCGTGTACGGCGAGATCGTCACCTTCGACAACGGTGCCAAGGGCATGGTGGAGAGCGTGGACCCCGAACAGCTGGGCATCATGCTGTTCGACGGAGCTGAGACCGTCGGTGTGGGCACCATGGTGACCCGCAGCGGCAAGCGTGCCGGCATCCCGGTGGGCGATGCCTTCCTGGGCCGTGTCATCAGCCCGCTGGGCGAGCCCATCGATGGCAAGGGCCCCATTGAAGCTGTGGGCTACAACCCCATCGAAAAGCAGGCCCCCGGCATTCTGGAGCGTCAGAGCGTGGATACCCCGCTCCACACCGGCATCCTCGCTATCGATTCCATGTTCCCCATCGGCCGCGGCCAGCGTGAGCTGATCATCGGCGACCGCCAGACCGGCAAGACCTCCATCGCCACGGATGCCATCCTGAACCAGAAAAACACCGGTGTGCTGTGCATTTATGTGGCCATCGGCCAGAAGGCTTCTTCCATTGCCCGCGTGGCAGGCGATCTGCAGAAGCACGGTGCCATGAGCTACACCACCATCGTGGCGGCTACTGCTTCGGATTCCGCTCCCCTGCAGTACATCGCACCCTATGCCGGTACCGCACTGGCCGAGTACTTCATGAGTCAGGGCAAGAGCGTGCTGATCGTTTACGACGATCTGTCCAAGCATGCAGTGGCCTACCGTGCCATTTCTCTGCTGCTGCGCCGCTCTCCGGGCCGTGAGGCTTACCCCGGCGACGTGTTCTATCTGCACTCCCGTCTGCTGGAGCGCTCCTGCCGGATGCGCGACGATCTGGGCGGCGGCTCCATCACCGCACTGCCTATCGTTGAGACGCAGGCAGGCGATGTTTCCGCCTACATCCCCACCAACGTCATTTCCATCACCGATGGTCAGATCTTCCTCGAGAGCGCCCTATTCAATGCAGGCAACCGCCCGGCCGTCAATGTGGGCCTGTCGGTGTCCCGTGTGGGCGGCGCTGCCCAGACCAAGGCCATGAAGAAGGCCAATGCGAACCTGCGTATCGAGCTGGCACAGTACAAGGATATGGAGTCCTTTGCACAGTTCAGTTCGGATCTGGACGCGGAGACCCGCCGCCAGCTGGATCACGGCAAGGCTCTGATGGAAATGCTCAAGCAGCCGCTGTATCAGCCCAAGTCCGACGCCGAGCAGGTGGTCACGCTGGTGCTGGCTTCCCACGGCGTGCTGGACGAACTGCCCACTGCCGAGCTGCGCGCCAAAACTTCCGCATTTGTGCGTCAGTTCCGCGCGGATGTGTCCGGTACGATGGATAAGATCACCGCCACCGGCAAACTGGAACCTGAAATGGTCGATGCCATCCTGAACGCCTGGAAAGCTTATGCGGGAGGCGACAGCCATGCCGTCCAGTAAGCTGCTGAAGGAGCGCATCGAGAGCATTCAGGACACCATGAAGATCACGAACGCCATGTACCTGATCTCCTCGTCCAAGCTGCGCAAGGCACGTAAGAACTACCAGAATGTATCGCCCTACTTCAACCGTATGCGCGATACCATTTCCCGCGTGGTGCCCCACCTGCCGGAAGAGCCGGTGCATCCGTTCTTCCACGAACGCAACACCGCAAACCCCAAGCGCGCTTACATCGTGCTGACGGCAGATAAGGGCATGGCAGGCGCTTACAACCAGAACATCATCAAGTTCCTCAAGGAAAATGCGGATGAGAACGACCGGTTCTATGTGATCGGCCAGACCGGCTACCGCGCCCTGTACCACAAGGACCCGCGGCTGGTGGAGGATTTCCACTACGGTGCCACGGAGCCTACGCTGCAGCGTGCCCGCGATATCACGATGGATGCCATCGATGATTTCAAGACCGGCAAACTGGATGAGATCTATCTTATCTATACCCGCATCGAGAATGCACTGACCAGCGAGCCCACCATGGTGCGTCTGCTGCCGCTGGACCGCGCCCATCTGCAGCCTGCCCCCAAGGGTCTGGGCGATCCGAAGGGCGATGTGGAGATGTTCCCGTCTGCATGGACGGTGTTTGAACAAATCGCGCCCATTTATATGCACGGCATGATCTTTGGTGCCATGACCGAGAGCTTCTGCGCAGAGCAGAGCGCCCGCATGACCGCCATGGATTCCGCCACCAAGAACGCCAACGATATGATCCGGGAGCTGCAGCTGGAATACAACCGCACCCGTCAGGGCTCCATTACACAGGAGATCACCGAGATCATCGGCGGTGCGGCTGCCGTGCAGGACCGGGCGGAATAAAACGTATTTACAAATTAGTATAGAGGCAATCGTATGATACAGGGAACTATTATTCGCGTAGCCGGCCCTGTGGTGGACGTGCAGTTCACCGCAGGCAAGCTGCCTGCCCTGCAGGAAGCGCTTACCGTGACCGCCGAGGGCACCGAGCGCACGATGGAAGTGACACAGCATGTCAACGAGACCACTGTGCGCTGCATCATGCTTTCCGCCAGCGAGGGTCTGGGCAAGGGCATGACCGTGACCGCTACCGGCCACGGCCTGACCGCACCGGTGGGTGAAGCCACGCTGGGACGCATGTTCGACCCGCTGGGCAGACCCATCGACGGCAAGGGCTCTGTGGATGATGTGCCGCATTGGCCCATCCACCGCAAGGCCCCCAGCTTTGCGGAGCAGAAGCCCGCGACCGAGATCCTGGAGACCGGCATCAAGGTCATTGACCTGCTGGCCCCCTATGCAAAGGGCGGCAAGATCGGTCTGTTCGGCGGTGCAGGCGTCGGCAAGACCGTGCTGATTCAGGAACTGATCCATAACGTGGCCACCGAGCACGGCGGCTACTCCATCTTCACCGGCGTCGGCGAGCGCTCCCGCGAGGGCTGCGACCTTTGGGGCGAGATGAACGAGTCCGGTGTTCTGAATAAGACCGCACTGGTCTTTGGTCAGATGAACGAGCCCCCAGGAGCACGTATGCGTGTTGCCGAGACCGGCCTGACCATGGCAGAGTACTTCCGTGAGGAGACCCACAAGGACGTGCTGCTGTTCATTGATAACATCTTCCGCTTCGTGCAGGCAGGCTCCGAGGTGTCCGCCCTGATGGGCCGTATGCCTTCTGCTGTGGGCTACCAGCCCACTCTGGCCAACGAGCTGGGCGCTCTGCAGGAGCGCATCACCTCCACCAAGGAAGGCTCCATCACCTCTGTGCAGGCCGTCTACGTCCCCGCCGACGACCTGACCGACCCGGCCCCCGCCACCACCTTTGCACATCTGGACGCCACTACCGTGCTGTCCCGTAAGATCGTGGAGCAGGGCATTTACCCGGCCGTGGACCCGCTGGCATCCACCTCCCGCATTCTGGAAGCGGATATTGTGGGCGAGGAGCACTACCGCGTGGCCCGCAAGGTGCAGTCCATTCTGCAGCGCTATCAGGAGCTGCAGGACATCATTGCCATTCTGGGCATGGATGAGCTGGACGAGAACGACAAGCTCACCGTTGCCCGTGCCCGCAAGCTGCAGAAGTTCCTGTCCCAGCCCTTTGCTGTGGCCGAAAACTTTACCGGCCTGAAGGGCAAGTATGTGCCGCTGCAGGATACCGTGCGCGGCTTTGCCGCCATTGTGGACGGCGAGGCCGACGATCTGCCGGAGTGGGCGTTCTTCAACGTTGGTACGCTGGAAGATGCCCGCCAGAAGGCAGCGGAAAAGCTGGCTGAGGAAAAGGGCGGTGCCATCTGATGAACAAGTTCATGCTGAACATCACTGCATCCAGCGGTGAGTACTATCAGGGCGATTGCGAAGACCTTGTGCTGCCCATCAGCGATGGCGTGTACGGCATACAGGCCGGACACAGCCCGGTGCTGGTGGCCATCCACATGGGCATCCTGCACTTTGAGGTGAACGGTGAAAGCCAGGACATTCTGGTAGGCGATGGCATTGCCGAGGTGACGCCTGCCTATGTGATGGTGCTGGTGGACAGCGCCGAGCGTCCGGAGGATATCGACAAGAACCGTGCCGAGGCTGCCCGCATCCGTGCCGAGGAGCGTTTGCAGCATCAGCAGAGCATGCATGAATATTATCAGAGCAAGATCGCGCTCGACCGTGCGATGCAGCGCCTGCAGGCCGCTGCAAAGTACCGGCGCTGAGAATGAGCCGCATCTGCCAGGACAAGATCTGAAAAAAGAGCATCATTTGTATCCGTTGAGGGTGCAAAGTGATGCTCTTTTTTGTTTCAGGCGGTTCCATGGAACGCAGCTTTCGTGTATAATAAGGTCAATGCAACCCCGCGTGTTGTGCGGGAAAGGAGGAGGTTTTCCATGATCCAATTCGGCTTGCGTCTGCATGACGCGGAAAAGCTGCCCGTTGAACAGGTGCTGCCGCTGGTGCGCCAGAAAGGCTTTACCTGCGCCCATGTGGCCCTGAGCAAATCCTTCAAGGAGCTGCCCTGCACCCCCAGCGCCCTGACCCCCGGCTATGCGCTGTATCTGCGGCATCTGTTTGAGAAAAACGGCATCGACATTGCCGTGCTGGGCAACTACCTGAACCTTGCCCACCCGGATGCGGATGCCCTGCACGCCATTCAGGAAAAATACTATGCCCATATCCGCTTTGCAAGTCTTCTGGGCTGCGGCATGGTGGGCACCGAGACCGGTGCGCCCAACGCGGAGTACAAATTCTGTCCGGAGTGCCGCAGCGACGAAGCCCTTGCTACTTTTATCCGGAACTTCAAGCCGGTGGTGCGCTGTGCCGAGCAGTACGGCGTGACCATTGCCATTGAGCCGGTGGTCAAGCACATCGTGTACGATGCCAGACGCGCCCGCACCGTGCTGGACGAGATCGGCAGCCCGAACCTGCAGATCCTGTTCGACCCCGTCAACCTGCTGAACATGGAAAATGTGGACCGCCGCGAGGAAGTGTTCGCCGAGGCCATCGAGCTTCTGGGTAAGGATATCGCCATGATCCACTTCAAGGATTTCCTGCGCAAGGATGCGGGCGGCCAGCTGGCTGCTACGGGTGCAGGGCAGGGAGGCATGGAGGACTACCGCACCATCCTGCGCTTTGCAAAGCAGGAAAAGCCCTATATCTTTGCAACGCTGGAGAACACCACCCCGGAAAACGCGGTGGAATGCCTGAACTACCTGAAAAAGCAGTACGACGAGTGCTGAACACTTTATAACAAGAAAAACATCTGCAAGCTTTGCCCGGAATGGGGCAGCTTGCAGATGTTTTTTGTATCAGATGAAGTTTATGGTTCGGCCTTTTACAAATTGCAATTAAGAAGTAGTTTCGCTGAAAATGCCCAGAACGAAAGCGGAGGACATTAAGATCATTCCAGATTCAGCTTATGTTCCATCAGCCAGCGGGTCAGCAGAAAGTATCCTGCGGCAAAGGCGATGCTGACCGCCAGCCCGAACAGGGTGGTGAACGCACTGGGCGCAGCAATAGAAACATCTACACCGCCAAGGGTGGGATCGGAAACAGCCTGCAGCATGTCGGCACTGCTGACACCGGAGCTCAGCCAGTTCTGCAGGAAGGACAGCAGGAAAAATGCCAGAATACCGGCCGGGACCATGTGCTTTTTGAACTGGTGGCCGATCATGCAAGCGGCATAGATGCACAGGATGCTGGACACCAGTGCCACCAGCCCGTTCAGCGTTTCAAAGGCCAGCCAGAGCCACCCGGAGCTGCCGGTCATGCGGAAGATCTCCACCACTTTCTGCCACAGCTCCGGCAGCTGCTGCAGGGCCGCGCTGTTCAGAGACAGAGCCAGCAGCATCGCCGCAAAGGAGAAAATACCCACGATGCTGCTGCAAAGCATCCACACCACGCTGGAGATCAGCTTGGAAAGGATGAGCTGGCTTTCCGTCACCGGCAGGGTGTGCATCAGGTAGCCTTCGCGGCCCAGCAGATTGCGGGTGAAGCGGGTCACAATGGTCATCACGGACACCACTGCCACAGCAACGGCTACGACCATGTATGCGAACAGCAGCAGAGATGCAAAGTTGTCCTTGGAAGAGCTGCGCAGGGAAAAGCCGCTCAGCACTGCCAGCGCAACAAGGGCCAGATACAGCCCGCCGTAGGTGCGGCCGGTGGCCTTGAATTCATATTTTAACAGCTGTTTCAGCATTTGAATACCTCCCGGAAATATGCATCCACGCTCATGCCCTCGGTCTCGCGCAGCTCTTCGGCATTGCGGTGGGCGAACACCCGGCCATCCTTCAAAAAGACGGCTTCGTCCAGAATTGGCTCGATATCGCCGATGAGGTGGGTGGATAGAATGACGGTCGCATCCCGGCTGTAGTTGTTCAGGATGGTGCTCAGGATGTAGTCCCGGGCGGCAGGGTCCACGCCGCCAATGGGCTCATCCAGTAGGTAGAGCTTTGCGGCGCGGCTCATGGCAAGGATCAGCTGCACCTTTTCCTTGCTGCCCTTGGAGAGGGTCTTGAGCCGTGCCTTCGGTTCCAGTTCCAGCCGGGCCAGCATTTCGTTTGCCTTAGCGGGGTCAAAATCGGCATAAAATTCGTGGAACATTTCCACCAGCTGCTCCACACGCATCCAGTCCGGCAGCCAGTCGGCGTCCGGCAGATAGGACACGATGGCTTTGGTGTCCGGCCCGGGGGTCATGCCGGCGATCCGGATGCTGCCTGCACTGGGCTGCAGCAGACCGTTCGCCAGCTTGATGAGGGTGGTCTTGCCGCTGCCGTTGGGGCCAAGCAGCCCCACGATGCGGCCAAAGCCGATGTGCAGGTCTACATTTTCCAGTGCGGTCTTATCCTTCTGATAGCACTTGGTCAGTGCTTCACAGCTCAAAAGTTCACTCATTGCGGTCCTCCTTTGCGTCCCAGTGTTCCAAAAGCGCGGCTGTCTGTGCGGGACTGTAGCCGATGCCGCGCATCTTTTCCAGAAAATCCGACGCCAGCGTCCGGGCGGTGTCGGCGCGAAGCTGTTCGATCAATGCAGTATCCTCCGTAACATAGCGGCCTGCGGTGCGTTCGGTGCGCACCAGCCCTTCCGTCTCCAGCTGGGCAAGGGCCCGCTGCATCGTGTTCGGGTTCACCCCGGCGGCTGCGGCCAGATCACGCACCGAATCCAGATGCCCGCCCGGCGGGTAGGTGCCGGCCAGGATCCGGGCCTTCAGCCGTTCCACAAGCTGGGCATAGATCGGGCGGCTGGCATCAAACTGTTCGCCCATGGTATCATCTCCTTGTCTCATTGTACTAAGCGCTTGATACAATAATACACGATTTGCTCTGTTTGTCAAGGGAAAAAAGAAAAAACACCATAAAACTGTGGGAAATTGGAAAAGTGCCCATAAAACACTGCACATTGATAAAAAATTACAATAAATTCAAACAATTTCACATTGCAAAGCTTTTGACACTGTGCTATGCTGAAAAACAGAGAGCTCCGCCCGGAAAGCGGCGGAAAAGAGATTTGGAGAAAAAATAACTATGGCTGACCGCATCGTTCTGAATACCATCTCCTACCATGGCCACGGTGCCATTGAGAACATTGTTCCCGAACTGACCGCCCGCGGCTACAAGAAGGCATTCGTCTGCTCCGACCCCGACCTGATCAAGTTCGGCGTCACCAAGAAGGTCACCGATCTGCTGGATGCTGCAAACTTTGCCTACGCTGTTTACAGCGAGATCAAGCCCAACCCCACCATCGCCAACGTGCAGGACGGCGTGACCGCTTTCAAGGCTGCTGAAGCTGACTGCATCGTGACCATCGGCGGCGGCTCCTCCATGGATACCGCAAAGGCCATCGGCATCATCATCAATAACCCCGAGTTTGCGGATGTCCGCTCTCTGGAAGGTGTTGCTCCCACCAAGAAGCACGCGGTGTTCACCATCGCTGTTCCCACCACCGCCGGCACTGCTGCCGAGGTCACCATCAACTACGTCATCACCGATGTGGACAAGAAGCGCAAGTTCGTCTGCGTGGATACCAACGATATCCCCGAGATCGCCGTGGTCGATCCCGATATGATGTCCTCCATGCCCAAGGGCCTGACCGCCGCCACCGGCATGGACGCTCTGACCCACGCTATCGAGGGCTACATTACCAAGGGCCACTGCGTCATCTCCGATATGTTCCATCTGGAAGCCATCAAGCTCATCAGCCAGAGCCTGCGCGGCGCAGTGCAGAACACCCCGGAAGGCCGCGAGGGCATGGCTCTGGGCCAGTACATCGCCGGCATGGGCTTCTCCAATGTGGGTCTGGGCATCGTCCACTCCATGGCACACGGCTTGTCCGCTCTGTATGACACCCCGCACGGTGTGGCCTGCGCCATCCTGCTGCCGGTGGGTCTGGAGTACAACAAGTCCGTTGCCGGTGAGCGCTACCGTGCCGTGGGCAAGGCCATGGGCGTTGTGGGCATCGATGAGATGAACGATGTGGAAGCCGCTGACGCCACCATCGCCGCCGTCAAGCAGCTGAGCGCAGACGTGGGCATCCCCGCAAATCTGCACGGCATCCTGAAGGAAGAGGATATCCAGTTCCTCGCCGAGTCCGCATTCGCAGACGCCTGCCGTCCCGGCAATCCCCGCGACACCAGCGTGGAAGAGATCGTAGAGCTGTATAAGAGCCAGCTGTGATTCCGCTCTGTAAATTCAAGCTGTAATTTTGGGCCCTGCTGTCCTTCGGGATGGCAGGGCCTTTTTCTAAGATGTATCTGAAAACAAAGCAACAGGCTGGATCTTCGTCTTTTCAGAGATGCCCGGAGAGCCTGCCGCGTCGCAGAGTGACAAAATTTCTGCACGGCTCTTGTACACAGCGCCCAAAACGGGTACAATCAATGCAGTAAGAAAAAACTGGAAGCGAAAGGAACCTTATGACGCTGAACTTCTATACTCTGAGTGTTATTTATCTTGTATATTCCTTTCTGGGCTGGGTGGCTGAGACGGTAGTCGCGACCATCCGGGGCGGAAGGTTTGCCAACCGCGGTGCGGCGGCAGGCCCGTTCTGCTTTATCTACGGTACCACCGGCGTGCTGCTGGCCGTGAGTTTCGGCGACCTGCGCACCGAGCCGGTCTACCTGTTCTTTGCCTGTATGATGGCGGCAACGGTGATGGAATGGATCACCGCCAAGCTGCTGGAACGCCTGCACCGCCGCAAGTGGTGGGACTATTCCGGAAAAAAATTCAATCTGAACGGCTATGTGTGCCTGCAGTATTCGCTGCTGTGGGGTGCGCTGGGCACGGCAAGTGTGCTGTGGGGCAATAATGTGCTGCTGCAGCTGTGTGCGCATATCCCGGTCTGGCTGCTGCGCCCGGCAGTATGGGTCTCGCTGACGGTGGCGGTGCTGGACCAGATCGGTTCGGCGGTGCTGGTGCAGCAGTATGCGGCCCGGCACCCGGTGCTGGAGCAGCTCAACCAGAGACTGGGGGAGCGGTCGGATACGCTGCGCCGCAGGATCGTGCTTTACATTGAAAAACGCATCCAGTATGCTTACCCGGCTGCGGCCCGGCAGGAGCAGACTGCGCTCCGGAAGGGGGAAAAGAACTTCCTCAGCGTGTCCGATCTGCTGTGGCTGTTCGTGATCGGCGCGTTTCTGGGCGACATGGTGGAGACGGTGTTCTGCCGCGTGACCGCCGGGGTCTGGATGAGCCGCTCCAGTCTGGTCTGGGGGCCGTTCAGCGTGGTGTGGGGTCTGGCGCTGGTGCTGGCAACGGTGCTGCTGCGTCAGGAAAAGGACCGGAGCGACCGCTATCTGTTCGCCTTCGGCACCGTCATGGGCGGTGTGTACGAATACGTGTGCAGCGCCGTCACCGAGCTGCTGTTCGGCACCGTGTTCTGGGACTACAGCAAGTTCAAGTTCAATCTGGGCGGGCGCATCAACCTGCTGTACTGCTTTTTCTGGGGCATTGCGGCGGTGATATGGATGCGCTACGGCTATCCGCTGGTGCTCAGAGGCATGGAGAAGGTGCGCAGCCGCGTCCGCCCATGGATGACCGCCCTGCTGGCAGTGTTCATGGCGGTGAACATGCTCACCAGTGCGCTGGCCCTTGCCCGCTACGATGCCCGCACCAGCGGTGAAGCGCCCAAAAGCAGCATCGATATGCTGCTGGATGCGCATTTTGACGATGCCCGCATGGAGCGTATTTATCCCAACGCGAAGAAAGTAGCCAAGGCCGGATGAAATTTCAACGCTCCTCTTGCACTTTGGTGCAAAAACCGGTATAATATTTTTCGGATAAAAGGGAGTAAAGGGCGCTCGTTTTGCAAAAACGGTGCGCTGTGGCGCAGCGACATCCCGGCAGAAATGCCCGCTGTGTCACCGGAAGCTTGAGACTTTTATTACACTTTCCCGTTTTTGGGCAGGATGTAATAAAGGCCTCTTTTTTATTGCTGCTCTGCCAAAAACAAAAGGAGAAAACTATGCTCATTCCTGTTTTGCTGTTCATCGTGGGCCTGCTGTGCCTCATCAAGGGCGGTGACTGGTTCGTGGATGGTGCCACGGGCATTGCCCGCCGCTTCCATGTGCCGGAGCTGCTCATCGGTGCCACCGTGGTGTCCATTGGCACCACCCTGCCGGAGGTGATGGTCTCCACCACCTCGGCCTTTACCGGCCACGGCGAGATCGCCTACGGCAACGCCATCGGTTCGATCATCTGCAATGCATCGCTCATTGCGGCCCTCACCATTGCGGTAAAGCCGGGCAAGGTAGACCCCAAGAGCCTGCGCACGCCGGTGCTGTTCTTCTTTGTGGCAGCGGCCTTCTATGCCGGTGTGGCCTACACCACCGGCTACTTCTCCCGCCCGGTGGGCCTGATTCTTCTGGCCATGTTCGCAGCGTATATCATCTGCAACGTGATGGCCATGAAGAACGCCCCCGCCCCGGAAGAAGAGGAAGAACCGGAAGAAAATGCATCCTTTGCCAAGGAGCTGGGCCTGCTGGCCGTGGGCGCTGTGCTCATTGCCGTGGGTGCCAACCTGCTGGTGGACAACGGCACCCTGATCGCACAGGCACTGGGCGTGCCGGAGTCGGTGATCGCGCTCACCTTTGTGGCACTGGGCACCTCGCTGCCGGAGCTGGTAACGGCCATCACCTCGCTGGCAAAGGGCCACGGTGCACTTTCGCTGGGCAATGTCATTGGTGCAAACGTGTTCAATCTGGTGCTGGTGAGCGGTGTTTCCGCCACGGTGGCACCCTTTAGCATTCCGCAGAACTCCATGCTCTTCGGCCACAATGCATCGCTGGTGCTGGAGTTCCCGGTCATGTTCGCCGTGATGCTGCTGCTCACCCTGCCCGCTCTCTTCAAGGGCAAGCTGAGCCGCCCGCAGGGCATTGCGCTGCTGTGCATCTACGCGGCATTCTGTGTGGTGCAGTTCACCATCTGATAAAACAGCAAAAGGCCGACGCAGCACTGCGTCGGCCTTTTGCCGTTTTAAGGGTTATTTTTTCAAATGGGAATCCCAGCCGGAAGAGGTGATGACCTGCTGATCCGGTGTGCACCACATGGCTTCCACGCCGTCCAGACTTTCCACGATCTTCATCCCGTCCTCCAGCGGCTGGCAGAACAGGCCGGTGGTCAGGCAGTCGGCAAGGCCGGAGTCGCTGCACAGCACGGTCACGCCGTTAAAGTAGGCGGCGGGGAACAGGGTGTCCGGGTCGATCAGGTGGTGGTAGCGCTTGCCGTCCACCACGTAGTAGCGCTGGTAGTCGCCGCTGGTCACAAGGGCCATATCGCTCATGTTGATGGCACCGTCCAGCATGGAATCCGAGGTGTATACATCCGAAGAGCTCCACGGGTTTTCCACGCCGCCGGTCCACTGGCTGCCGTCCGGTTTTACACCAATGGCGCGCAGGTTGCCGCCCACGCTCACCAGAGCGCTGGTCAGGCCGCGGGCCTCGGCAGCCTGACACACCATTTCCACGGCGTAGCCCTTGCCCACGCTGCCCACATCCAGCAACATTTCCGGGTCGGCCAGATAAACGGTCTTGGCATCCGCGTCGATGATCACGTTGTTGATATCACAGTGCTGGGCGGCTGCTTCCAGCTCTTCCATGGTGGGCAGCTTGTTGTCGGCATCCGTCTCGGCGGCTTCGGCAGCTTCGCGGTAATTATGCCAGATATTCAGCACGCTGCCCATGGCAATGTTCAGCTTGCCGTTGGTGGTCTGGTACATCTGGTCGGCCAGCTCCAGCATGGAGAGGATGCGGTCGTCCACCTCCACCGGAGCGCTGCCGGCATTGTCGTTGATGGTCTTGACGTTGGTCACGCCGGGGTAATCGTTGTAGATATCATACAGCTGGTTATAGGTAATAAGGTCTGCGTGCAGGGCATCCATCTGGGTGTTGAATTCTTCCTCGCTCTCGCAGTAGGCGATCACCTGCGTTATGGTATCGAACACATCATAAAAAACGGTGGAATAGCGGGTAAGCTCTTTCTTTTTGGAGGCACAGCCTGCCAGCAGGCTCAGGCAGAGCACCCCGGCCAGCAGGGCGCTGACGAAACGTTTTGCGCGGGTCTTCATACGGTGTGGTTCTCCTTTGCGGCGGTAAAGGCAGCGTGCTCCTCCTGCAGGTGGGCCAGCAGATCGCCGAACACCCAGCTGCGGTTGGAGGGAGTCACAACGGCCTTGAGCGGAATGGTGACCTGTGCCTGCTTCATCAGATCCAGCAGGGTGTCCACATCCTTCTCCTTGAAGTTGGCCAGAACCACTGCCGGCGGGTAGGCACCCGGTTCCAGCACCAGCGTGCGGGCGGCCTTGGTCTCCACCTCGCCCAGCAGCTGGGCCACGGTCTTGCCCGCATCGGCAGGGGAGACGAGCAGCAGCTTCATGCCAAAGGCAGGAGCCATGCCTTCCAGCTTGCCGCGGTCGGCGGGGGAAAGATTCCAGCCCAGAACCAGCGGGACACCGGCGTTCTGGTTGCGTGCGATATGTGCTTTCATAAAAAAACCTCATTTCAGGGTGGATTGCAAATACACTATAGTATAACACAAATACGCAAAAAATGGAATGCCGGGGGGGGCCGGTACTACCGGGAAAAGTTTCGGAGAATTTCGAGCAAAGGCAACAAAAATTAGAAGAAATTACAAGGCAAATTTCAGTGCAGGTGAAGATTGTATGCAGAAAATAGAGGTGCTATACTAAAAATGCAAGACATAAGTCTTAGAAATTTAACAGAAAGCAGAGGTTTTGAGGATGAAAAAACAGAAGATGCGGCTCATCAGTGCAGTGCTTGCGGCATGTATGATGACATCTGTCCTTCCGGTCAATGCACTTGCTCTGGGGGGGGTACGCCTGAAAATGGCGTAACTGCACAGGAAAACGCGGAAACGGCCACGACGATCCCCACTACGGGCATGAAAATCACCAAGGGCGGTGATTATGAGATAAAGGGAGACACTTATACGGGAGGCATTACCGTTAATGCCAGCGATAATGATGAAGTGACGATTCACATTGCTAGTAACGTGAAGTTTACGCAGAATAATCAGGTCTTTATCTGGGTGGAAAATGCAAAACTGGTGACGATTGAAAACACCGATAATCACACGGTGACACTGAACGGACATCATTTTTACGACCTAAGTACTGCAAGCAATGGTGTGGAGAGCGTTATAAATGGAGGCACCTATATAGCACCGGGTCGAAACATGATCATGGTCCAGGGAACGAACAACACTCTTACCCTGAATAATGTTAATATACAGACGAACACCGGGTATGCCGTGACGACGGGCTCTAATACGGTGTATGTCAACGGTGGAACATTTACCAAAACGTCATCGCTCTATAGTGAGTTCCAAAACCAGGGACACCTGACGCTGACAGATGTTACGGTTACACCGCAAGTTGCCGTCGACGGCAAGACGAGTACTATCGTTGAAAATTATACCGGTGCAGTTGTTGAAATCAACGGCGGAAACTATAAAACGACAAACCAAAGCTGCATTGTTAACAATGGAACGGTAACAATCAATAATGGCACTTTGGAATCTGAGGGGGCAAGCTGCATCCAAAACAACTGGGGTCGTGTGGAGATCAACGGCGGCACCATTACCTCGGATGCAGAAAGCACCATTCGTAACCGTGGCACGCTGCGCATGACCGACGGTACGGTGACCAACACGAATGCAGCCGGTGCTGCCATTGATATTTCCGGCAATTTCGGCGATATCAAGCTCATCGGCGGCACGATCAAAGGCATCAAAGACGGCATTTATGTGCAGGACCTTGTCAGCTCGGAAGTGACCCTGGAGCAGGTGAAGTTCGAAAACAACACCAACGATATCCATCTGGGTGAGGGTCAGACGATCAACATCAAAAAGACCTTTACCGGTACGGCAACGATCCTGACCGACGATCCAAGCCGCGGCCGTCATATCACGCTGGAAAACGAGGATCTCAGCTATCAGAACAAGCTGAAACTCTTCAGCATGAATTCTGGCTACATCATCGGCTATAAGCGCGGCGATGATGGCGTGGAATACCGCTATCTGGCAGATGCCAACGGCAACATCGTCACCGCTGAAAATGCGAAGGCAACCGCTGACCTCGGTGCCGGGGAGCAGGAGCTGGATACTGCCACCGTTGTGCCGGAAAACACCCTCGTGACCGTGACGGCAAACCTCCCGGAGGGCGCAGAGGGCGCAGAGTTCCTCGGCTGGAGCGCCGTGCGTGCCGACGGCAAAGAGCTGGATCTGGGCGATGATCAGACTGCACAGTTTAAGATGCCCGGTTGCAACGTGACCGTCGAAGCGCTGTATCAGGGCGGAAATGGTGACATCGACAACCCGAGCGGCGGCGGCAGCAGCGATGTGGTGGCCGGCATTGCGGCTGTTGCGCTGACCGGTGCAGCCGTGTGGGGCATTTACGAAACCGGAACCGGCATCTATCGCGTGCTGAATATGCCCGGTGTCCCCATGCCCTCCAACCGCGCCGGTCTGGCGACCCTGATCTGGGAAAAGGCCGGCTGCCCGGAACCGCAGACGGTGAAGAGCTTCAGCGACATCGATGACACCGACCTTCATCTGCGGCAGGCTGCCAGCTGGATGGAAGAGCAGGGTCTGATGGACGATGTGAAGGAAAACGAGTTCCGCCCCTATCGCTATGTGACCAAGCTCCAAACCTGCCTTGTCTGGGATAAGGCCAAGGAAAAGAGCCTGATCTCCTGAAAAAGTAGATCATTCTTGTAACAACCCCGGGGTGACCGCAAGCGCCCCGGGGTTGTTTTTTCACAGGAAAAGGGGCAGAACCGGAAGATGCCGTTTATATCCACGAACCCTCCCGTGAAAAAGCAAACAAGCCAGACCCGCAGGTCTGGCTTGTTTGCAATATCAAAAATATTCTTTCCGCTGAATATATCCAGAGCGATGCGGAGGATCTTTCAAATCATCAGTTCAGCTTCTTGCCGAAGAACTCCACCTCTTTGCCGATGAACTGCATCAGCTCGTCGAACTGATCGGGGGTCAGGCTCTGGGCACCGTCGCACTTTGCCTTGGCGGGGTTGTTGTGCACCTCGATCATCAGGCCGTCGGCACCGGCAGCAACAGCGGCCTTTGCCAGATCCGGCACCATCCATGCGTGGCCGCAGGCATGGCTGGGGTCCACAATAACGGGCAGGTGGGTCATCTTGTGCAGCATCACCACACCGGCAAGGTCGAGGGTGTTGCGCATGCTGGTCTCAAAGGTGCGGATGCCGCGCTCGCAGAGGATGACGTTCTCGTTGCCCTCAGCCATGATGTACTCGGCGCTCATCACGAACTCTTCCAGCGTATTGGCAAGGCCGCGCTTGAGCAGCACCGGCTTCTTCTGACGGCCGACGGCCTTGAGCAGCTCAAAGTTCTGCATGTTGCGGGCACCCACCTGAATGAGGTCTACATTCTCGAACAGGGGCAGGTGCTCGGTGTTCATGATCTCGGTCACGATGGGAGCACCGGTGGCGCGGCGTGCCAGCTTGAGCAGGTCGAGGCCCTCGCTGCGCATACCCTGAAAGGAGTAAGGCGAGGTGCGGGGCTTGAATGCGCCGCCGCGCAGCAGGGAAGCACCCGCAGCCTTCACGCGCTGTGCGCAGTAGGTGATCTGCTCCTCGCTCTCAATGCTGCAGGGGCCGGCGATCACGGCAAAGCTGCCGCCGCCGATCTTTACGCCGTCCACATCGATCACGCTGTCGTCCGGGTGAAACTTGCGGTTGGCCTTCTTATAAGGCTCGGTCACGCGGCGGCAGGTCTCCACCACCGGGTTTGCCAGCACCCAGCTTTCGGCCACGGCCTTGGTGTCGCCGATCAGGCCCAGAATGTGGCTCTCACTGCCCTTGGAATCGTTGATCTGCAGGCCCATATCCTGCAGTTCGTGGCAGAACTCGCGTACCTGTACCTCAGGTGCGTCCTGTTTGAGTACGATGATCATAGTGCTTTGTCTCCTTTGCCTTATCGTGTGAAACGGCGAGGGAGACCGGCTCCTTTGCCGCAGCTTGCAGTGTCAAACTTCAGGGTTCTGAAGTGTGTGACGCTATGATATCACTTCAGGAAACTGAAGTCAAGAGGATTTTGAATTTTTTTGAAGAAAGTGGTAGAATAGAAAAAACTCCTTCAGTCTCGCATACGCTCGACAGCTCCCTCTGAGAGGGAGCCCTTGGCAAAACAGGAAACGTTGCGTGGGCTGCCAAAGCCTCCCTCCATGAGAAAGACTTCCCCCGGCCGGGGGAAGATGTCACGCAAGTGACAAAAAGGGG
>ENA-OPDC01000236-OPDC01000236.1-human-gut-metagenome-genome-assembly--contig:-NODE-236-length-28947-cov-3.872179_pt1 | contig 28947 bp, 27 predicted proteins | sample MGYA00241620_ERZ501503 | MGnify/ENA primary metagenome ERZ501503 (study PRJEB25962, sample SAMEA2042659) | human gut metagenome | biome: human gut; feature: human-associated habitat; material: faeces...
CCGGCATCCTGCTCGGCACATTGTTCGGCTGGCTGGGCGCATACGTGGTGTTCAGTATGTACGGCAAAGTGGTGTTCCCGTTCGAATGGGGCATTAACGGCATCGTACTCGCCGTGGCAGCCGTGGCAGCATTGCTCGCCAGCGTATTCCCCGCACGCAGGGCAGTGAGCACGCCTCCTGTTGAGGCGCTCGCCGAAGCCTAAGCTTCATAGCAAACACAACGAAAAGGACTCCTGCCACAAACATGGTAGGAGTCCTTTTTGCGTATCATGCATACGCAAAACAACAAATCAATCAGACCAAATGGTTTTCGTAGGCGAACACCACCGCCTGCACGCGGTCACGTGCATTGATTTTCGCCAGAATATGCGCCACATGCGTTTTCACCGTCGGCAGGCTGATGAAAAGCTTATCGGCAATCTCCTGATTCGACAATCCATGCGCGATCTCAATAAGCACTTCGCGCTCGCGATCAGTCAGTTCATCTAATTCCGGATCGGTGTACGTCGAATCAGAAGTGGAAGAAGCAGTGGAATTTCCATGTGCACCAACATTCGCAGCCATGAAATCGCCTTCCATCATTTTCTCGATAAGACGTTTCGTGGCGGACGGTGCGATAATCGCATTACCTTGAAAAACCGTGCGAATCGAATTCAGCAACGTTTCCGGTTCCGTATCTTTCAGCAGAAAACCGGAAGCTCCAGCAGTGATCGCAGCCATAACATATTCATCCAAATCGAATGTCGTCAGAATGATCACTTTGGTATGAGTGACTTCTGATTGCGTTCCATCGGCAGCAAAGCGATGCTGCAACGCACTGATTTGCCGAGTCGCCTCGATACCATCCATGCCGGGCATACGCACATCCATCAACACCACGTCAGGATGCAGCGTTTCCGCCAACGCCACAGCCTCTGCACCATCGCGAGCCTGCGCCGCAACCGCCATATCAGGTTGGGATCCGATCACCATGGCGAAACCGGCACGTACCAATTCCTGATCATCGGCAATGACCACACGAATCTTCTGTTCTTCACTCATACTCTCCACCTTATCGGCATTGTTCCGCTCACAGCGCGAAACAAACCCTTAAATCTCCCTGAAAACTTGAATCGGCTATTGAGATGCGCGCTGCAGCTGCTCCTCCAACGGTGCTGCGGGCCTCAACTGCAGTTCGTTCGCGCTACCGGTATGAGCGTCATCGCTGAAACCAGTCTCACGAAGCACGCCAAGCAGTTCGCGCATACGTTTAAGCGCGGCGCGCCCCTGTTCGCCAATGGCTTTGAACGCTGTGGAAATCTCGTCGGCGGTAGGCTCTTTGCCTTGTGCTTCGGCGCGATCCAGCATGCGGATACCATCGACGGCTTGACTAATCACGCTGTTCAGCGTGGCGGTGACTTCAGCCTGAATGCTGGCACTGATACGGTCGCGTTCCATATTCGCCGCGAGAATACGCTGCTTCTCCTGCTCGGCCACCAGCGCTTCCTCTCGCGCCTGCAACACCAGTGCGTTTGAATCACTGGAGCGAGTCCAACGCGCCCATGCCATAATGCCGGCGCACAGTATCAACACCGCAACCGTATACATAACGCCGGTAAAAAACGCCGCAGTACTGCTTGACGCGGCTGAAACCGGTTTTGTCAAGCCCACGGAAGCGGTGATGGCGCCGAACAAGGTAATGTATCCGTGTTGATCGGCCGCGATTTTCAAGCCCATCAGCACCGAACAGGTGACAGCGGCAGGACCGGTCCAACGCCATGCGTGTTCGCGTCCATACAATACGGCTGAATACAGAGCACACAGCGACGCTACGATATGTCCAACCTCAATCGATCCCAAAAACAACAATTGCACAACTGACAATACGAACACAATAAGCGCGCAAGTCTCGGGGAACCTGCGTCGAAGGGACAGCGCCAATATGCAGCAGGTAGCGATCGCATGAGAGAGCTGCGCAAGAGGTGAACTATCAAAAAGGAACGTAATCGACATGCGATTCAGCAGCATGACCAATACCACGGCACCAACGGAATCCATGAGCACATAATGGTGCTGCGTCCATGCGGAAACACGTTCCACCCAATTCGGCCCTCGCGAATTGGATGTATTTGCAAATTCTACGGATTTCAGTTTCAACGATTTGAGCAAATCATGCAGATTGGGTGCGGTGATGCGCAAATGTTGCAGGGCATTCGAACGATGATCGCGACCGGTCGGTTGGTTGGTTTCCTGCGTCCGCTCCGATGGTTGATCTGGGATTCGCGCCGATATGTTAACGGCTGTGTGAGACGCGATTGCTTCGTCGGATAATCTCGCTTTGCTGGATATGGCAGTTGTGTTGCACGATTCGGACTGTTCCGAGGCATACTGTTCGCCGGTTTCGTCTGTCACCTGTTCTTTACCGCCGTAAGGCAGGGTGGCCATGACTTCGAAGCCTCCGCCGAGTTGAGGGCCAGCCTGCAACGAGCCTCCGGCCGATTCGATGCGTTCCTTCATGCCCAGCAGGCCGTAACCTGGCGCATGCCCGTCGATATTGGCCGCCGCGCCACGACCATTGTCGGTGATGGTCAAAGTGAGCAAACCGTTGTTCCATGACTCTTTAATGTGCACATCGACGTGTGGCCCCGCATACTTGCGGATATTCGTCAGCGCCTCCTGCACTACATGGTAGGAAGCTATCGAGGCTTGTTCGCTGAGTTGTTCTGGGCTGGCGGTGCCGGTGATATTCCGTCGGATTCGAATGTCGGGGGAGACGTTTTGCGCTTGTTCCACAAGATTGCCGATATCGTTATAATCGGCGTGCGGTGAACCCCCGAATACTCCCAGAAGACGTTGCATGTCATGCAGTGCGCGTTCCGATTCGTGTCGAATCGTCTCCATGGTGTTTCTGGCCACCGCGGGATCATGCGTGCCTGCATAGCGACCGCCGTCAGACTGCACGATGATGATTGACAGGGTGTGCGCCACCACATCGTGCATGTCACGTGCGATGCGTGCGCGTTCCGCCAACGCGGCGATATCGCGTTCATCCTGGTCTCGCGCGGCGATTGCATCATTGCGTTCCCGCATCATGCAAACGGTTGCCAGACGGGCGCGCTGCCAGAACGCTACAATGACGGTGGAAATAATGCATACTTCGAAAATCGGCGTCAGCACCAGCATGGATTGCGCCATCATGTCGGCGACTTCCGACATGGATGTTCCTGTGTAGATGGAACCGAGAGTGTCTTCCGTGGCCATAACGCCATTCGGATTTGAGCCATTCCAGCTGCTCCATGTATGCACTTTGCCTCCGGTGAGCAGCGGTCCATTGGACATGGTCCATGCCGCCAGCGCCGAAGCCAGAAGACCGATGGACAACGCCAGAATAATGAAGGCTTTCGTGTTTTTGGGATTGCCGTAGACGATCACCGAATACAGCATGAACAATGCCAGAATATCGGCGCCCAACAGGCAAGGGCCGAATATGAGATGCGCCAAGGTCAATGCCACGCAGAGCAACGCTCCGGTCTGCGGCCGCCATCGACGGATCAGCAGCGGGATAAGCATTGCCGCTTCCCATGCCATCTGCATGGAAGGCTTAAGGTCAAACAGCAATCCCGGATTATAGGTGATGCCGCCGGTCACGCCGAACAGCAGAACACCTATGACAAGCGTGATGATGAGATCGCCTGCGAAGACATGACCATGCATCCACGACAAGAGACGCTGCTTGAGATTCGACATACGTTCCACCCTAACGCCAGATATGCTGTGACGCCATCATGCGCGGGAATGAAATAGCGGCAGGATAAAGCCGCTTTTGTGAGGTAAGGTTGTCTCCGCATGTGGGTGGGATGGAAGCCATCAAAAAGTCACTACTCGCATTGAATATGCCGATGACGCCAAAGGAAAGGTGAATGCATGACGTTGCTGAGCGAATACTACGTGCCCGGATTGCATATTGAGGATCGTTCCATCAAGGTGCCGTTGGATTGGACGGGCCACGAGCCCGGTCATGGGTTCGATGGCGAATCAATCAGCCTGTTCTACCGTGTGGTCACCGCTCCCGAACATGTGCATGATGATCTTCCGCTGCTCGTGTTCCTGCAGGGTGGTCCCGGTGGTTCCGGCCCCCGTCCGCTCGGTCCAAGTTCCGATGGTTGGATTGAGGAGGCCATCAAGCATTTCCGTGTGGTGTTGCCGGATCAACGTGGTACTGGGCGTTCGTCTCGTGTCGATACGCATGTGATTGAGGACATGGATGGCGGCGGCAAGGCCGGTGCCGCGTTTTTGAAGCGCTTCCTCGCCGATTCGATCGTTCGTGATTTCGAGCATCTGCGTCGTACCGAATTCGGGGGCGCACGTTGGGCCACGCTTGGTCAAAGCTATGGCGGATTCCTGACGCTGACGTATCTTTCGCTGTTCCCGCAAGGGGTTATCGCCAGTTTCACCACGGGCGGCATTCCTCATGTTCCCGCCGATGCGACCGACGTGTACCGTCATACGTTCCCGCGCATGGCGGCAAAGACGAAGCAGTTCTACGAGCGTTACCCGATCGATGTCGAACGTGCCGCGGCCGTCGCCGACATTCTGCAGTCGCGCAAGGTCGCATTGCCGAACGGCGATCCGCTCACGGTGGAACGCTTCCAATGCTTGGGATCCGATTTCGGCATGAAGCCAAGTTTCGAACGCGTGCATTGGATTCTTGACCAGGCATTCCTCGACGGCGACGGTTCGGCCTCGACCTCGGCGGAACTGTCTGACGAATTCCTGTCTTCCGTGATGGATGCGACCTCGTCTCGCCCGCTGTACTGGCCGTTGCAGGAGTTCATCTACGCCAACGGCGAGCTGGAAACGCCGATTTGCTGGGCCGCCCAGCGCGTGCGCGGCGAGCATCCGGAATTCGCGGGTGACATCCGTCCGCTTAATTTCACCGGCGAGGCCATGTTCCCGTGGATGTTCGAGCAGGAACGTGCGTTGCGTCCGTTCAAACCGGCCATGGACGTGCTTATGGAAGACACGCATTTCGGCACGATCTACGATGCCGACCAGTTGGCGCGCAATGAGGTTCCGCTGCAGGCTGCCGTCTATTTCGACGACATGTACGTAGATTCTGGATTGCAGCTCGACACGCTGTCCCGCGTCGGTCGTTCACATTATTGGACCACCAACGAATTCGAGCATGACGGCGTGCATGGTTCCGTGGTCTTCAAACGCCTGTTCAACGAAGCACTGAACAGGGGAGATCTGGAAGAACTGTTCTGACGCAGACAATCCATCCATATATCGATATCAAATAGGAACCGGGAACAACAAGGAGAAACCATGTCCAACCCAACCATCGGATTCATCGGATACGGCAACATGGCACAGGCCATTGCCGAAGGACTTGTCGCGGCAGGTGCAATCGACGGTACTGACATCGTGGCGTGCGCCGCGCATTACGACAAACTGGAGAAAACCACGGCGAAGGTTGGTGCCACACCGCTGCGCACCGCTGCCGAAGTCGCAGACGCGGCCGACGTTGTCATCATCGCCATCAAACCGTACCAGATTGAAAGCGTCATCAAACCAATCGCCGGCGCGCTCGCTAACGAAAGCACATTCGTCGTATCCATTGCGGCAGGCTGGGATCTCGCCAGATACCGTGAACTGTTCGGCGCCGATTTCGGCGCGATGCACATCCAGTGCACCATTCCGAACACGCCGATGGCCGTCGGCAAAGGCGTGCTCGTCACGGAAACCGACAACACGCTGACCGACGCGCAAAACGAGACGTTCGAAAAGCTGTTCTCATCGATCAGCCTCATCGAACGCGTCGACTCCGCGCATATGGGCATCGGCATGTGCATCGCCGGCTGCGCGCCCGCATTCACCGACATGTACATCGAGGCGCTCGGCGACGCGGGCGTGAAATACGGTCTGCAACGCGCCACCGCCTACCGTCTGGCCGCAAAGATGGTGGAAGGCGTCGGCGCACTGTACCTGGCCAACGAAACCCATCCGGGTGCCATGAAGGACGCCGTCTGCTCTCCAGGAGGCACCACCATCAAGGGTGTCGCATCGTTGGAGGAAAGCGCGTTCCGTGGTGCCGTGATCAAAGCGGTCGACGCCATCGAAGCCTAATACTAAACTAAGGAACCATGTCTCTTACTATCGGAATCGTCGGACTGCCGAACGTCGGCAAGTCCACCATGTTCAACGCATTGACCCGTAACAACGTGCTGGCGGAAAACTATCCGTTCGCCACCATCGAGCCGAACACCGGCATCGTGCCGCTGCCGGACAACCGTCTGCCGGTGCTCGCCAAGCTCGTGCACACCGAGAAGATCGTGCCGGCAACCGTCACCTTCGTCGACATCGCAGGCATCGTCAAGGGCGCCTCCGAAGGCGAAGGCCTGGGCAACAAGTTCCTGGCCAACATCCGCGAGGCGGACGCGATTTGCGAGGTTGTGCGCGCCTTCGAGGACGACGACATCGTCCACGTCAACGGCAAGGTGGATCCGGCCGACGACATCGACACCATCAACACCGAGCTGATCCTCGCCGATCTGCAGACCATCGAGAACGCGCTGCCGAAGCTGGAGAAGGATTTGCGCGGCAAGAAGATCGAACCGGCCTACATGGAGGCCGTCAAACAGGCGAAGACCATTCTCGAAGCCGGCGAAACCATTGATAAGGCGGCTCGCGAAGGCCGTTTCGACAAGGATTCCGTCTACGATCTGCACTTGATGAGCGCCAAGCCGTTCATCTACGTGTTCAACGTGGACGATGCCGAACTGCAGAACAAAGACATGCAGGCCAAGCTCGCCGCATCCGTGGCTCCGGCTCCGGCCATCTTCCTCAACGCGCAGTTCGAAGCCGACCTGACCGAACTCGACGAGGACGACGCGCGCGAAATGCTCGCCGACGCCGGTCTTGAGGAATCCGGTCTCGACCAGCTGGCACGCGTCGGCTACGACACGCTCGGCCTGTCCACCTTCCTCACAGCAGGCGAGAAGGAAGTGCGCGCATGGCAGATCCACAAGGGCTACACCGCCCCGCAGGCCGCCGGCGTGATCCACACCGACTTCGAAAAAGGCTTCATCAAGGCCGACATCGTCTCCTACGACGATTTCGTGGCCGCCGAAGGCTCCATGACGAAGATCAAGGAGGAAGGCAAGCTCCGTCAGGAGGGTCGCGACTACGTCATGGCCGACGGAGATATTGTGGAGTTCAAGTTCAACATCTCGAAGTAAGTGTTTCTCTGGCTCCCCTCTTTGAGGGGAGCTGTCGCTACAAGCGACTGATGAGCGGCACGGATAAGGCCTGAGAAGTCGTCTTCTCAGGCCTTTGTCATGACATTGTTCTGCAAGGACTGGCTGCTGCAGCAGCATAATGTGTGTTTTATTATTCGGCCTTGGCGGCTTGCTGATCAATCCAATTGTTGACGTCGGTGACCGCCTCGTCAAGGGTTGCTTTGGCGGCTTTGTAGTATTTGGAATCTACAGGTTGACGATTTCCGCTCCGAATGGCCAGAGCGCGAGCTTGGCCATCTTGAACGCTTGCAATCCGAACGGAATACCGATAATGGTGATGCAGTTGAGTACGCCGGCTCCCAGATAGCCGAGCGCCATCCACCAGCCGACCAGCACCACCCACAGGATGTTGGCCAAGGCAGAGCCGACTCCGCCGCCGTATTGCACGGTTTTGCCAAACGGCGTCAAGGTGAGTCCCGCCATCTTGAACGCTTGAATGCCGAACGGGATGCCGATGATGGAGATGCACAGAATCAGTCCCACCAATGCCCATCCGATTGCGATGGCCAACCCACCAAGAATGATCCACAGGATATTGCCGAGAACTCGCATGATTTGCCCCTTTCCGATTCCGGTCGATGCCTCGCATGTCCGGCTTCACTATTTTGCCAGACATCATGACGGAAACACGAGACGCAACCCTTGTCTCGCCCCTGATTCATCCTCGGACCGCTACCCAGGCGGATCGTATGCGGTAAGCCCAATCCTTTTGTAAAGATTTTGTGTATTGTCGGGCATGCGTGGGTTTCACCGTCGATCTGAATGATGATAGGCTTCTCGATGTCTGCCGTACGAAGACCCATCAAGGAGATGCCATGAACCTGTATCGCTACGCGATGTTCATCGCACGCACCTGCCGTGGGTCGTTCGTCGGCAATGTTCTGTTTGCCAATCCACAAATGGCCCTATTCTCGATGCTGGTGTAGCGGGGACACGCCTTATGCCGGGATGTACCGATGGCCCATCCGCAGTCGACGTCGCATGAATCGCTCACCATAGCCATCAACTTACGCAAAGCCGCGAATCGTTTGCCGTATATGAATGCGGAACGGATGGCGGCTTTTCCTTTACCCCGGACTCATCGGTGTCCCCGCGTCTTGACACAAGTATGGGGCCGGATCGCCCACACATGCCGTTACCAACAGAAGGAAATGCTGTGACCTCACAGAAAACCGCGGAATTCGGGTCCGCCGCCAGTTCCGTAAAGCCTATTGATTCGCACGCCCGATTCATCGTCGTGGGCGTGATCGTCGTCGGCTCGTTCATCGCGCTGCTCAACCAGACCGTCATGTCACCGGCCTTGCCGGCACTGATGCGTGATTTCAATATCACCACCGGCACCGTGCAGTGGGTGACCAGCGTCTACATGCTGGTCTCGGGCATCATGGTGCCGATTTCAGGCTATCTGATTGATAAATTCTCCACCCGAAAGCTCTTCGCCGGAGCCCTTGCCACTTTCATGGTCGGCACACTGCTGTGTGCCGTCGCGCCGAATTTCGTGCTGTTGCTCGTCGGACGCATACTGCAATCCGCCGGCTCCGGCGTGCTGTTGCCATTGGTCGCCGTAGTGCCGATGCTCGTCTATCCGCCGGATAAGCGCGGCACCGCCATGGGCATGGCCGGTATCGTCATGGCCGCCGGCCCGGCTATCGGCCCGGTTGTCGGTGGTCTGGTGATTGACAGTTTCGGATGGCGCCCGATGTTCATTGGCATCGCAGTCGTGGCACTGGTCATCCTTGTCGGAGGCACGATGATGCTCAAGAACGTCAGCGAGTTGAAGAACCCAAAGCTCAACGTCCTGTCCGTGATCCTTTCGACCATCGCGTTCGGTGGCCTGCTCTATGGCTTCTCGTCCGCTTCCACGATGGGATGGGCCAGTCCGGTCGTCATTACCTCAATCGTCGTTGGTCTTGTGGCCTTCGTCGCATTCGTATACAAGCAAGTCAAGCTCGATGAGCCATTGTTGCGCGTTGACACCCTTGCCACCCGCAACTTCCGCAACTCCGCGATTCTGGTCACTCTGATCAACGCCGCAGTCGCCGCAACCAACGTGACGTTGCCTATCTTCATCCAGAATGTGCTCGGCCAATCCGCCACCGTCACCGGCATGGTCATGCTGCCCGCCGCGGCGGTCGGCATCATCCTGAGTCCGGTCGCCGGTGCCGCATTCGACAAATTCGGCCCGCGCGGCGTGGGCATCGGCGGCCTTGCGCTCATGACCATCTCTCTTGGTCTTCTCGGCACCATCAACACCAGGACATCAGTGCTGTTTGTCGCCGTGTTCTGCGCATTGCAGGCATCCGGTCAGGCTATCGCCAACATGCCGATCAACACTTGGGGCGTCAACGCTTTGCCGAACGACATGATCGCCCATGGCAACGCCATCGCCAACACCGGCCGCCAGATCGCGGCAGCCATTGCGACCTCGCTTCTGGTCACCGCAGAAACATCCGTGACCGCCTCGCACATGTCCCAGGGTGTGAAGTCCGCCACGGCCAGCGGCATCGCGTTCTCCTACCTGCTGTGCGCCGCCATCTCGCTGGTCGCCCTGATCATCTGCATCTTCACCGTCACCAGTCGTGCCAAGGAGAAGGCCGCACGCAACGCCAAGGCCTACGAGGCGCAAGCCTCCGCCGAAGTCGCGGCCGAAACCACTGAAGGCCAGCCCGCCGAGCATCACTACGCCGGCGCATACGTGGCCCCCGCCGCCTCCCTGTTCAAGCAGGCCCAGGAACAGTCCATCGGCGGGATTATGGACGATCAGCCCTACAGCTGCCTGGACAGCGATGACATCACGCATGTGGTGCGCGAGTTCATCCGCCTCAACGTTTCCAGCCTTCCCGTGGTGAACGGCGATGGCAGGCTCGTCGGCTTCGTCAGCGACGGCGATGTCATGAAATCGATTGCCACCTATGAATCCCGTACGGTTTCCACCGGCACCGGTTCGACGATGGTGGTGTTCGACGACGAAACCGTGGCCTCCAAGGTGCAGGCGCTCTCCGGCAAGAAGGTGATGGACATCGCCACGCGTAAGGTCGTTGCCGCCACGCCCGACCAGCATGTTGGAGAGGTGGCCCGAATCCTCGCCAAGAAGCAGTTCAAGAAACTGCCGGTGGTGGATGGTGATGGCAGACTCGTCGGTGTGATCCGCCGTAAGTCCGTGATGGAACATGCCTTCGACGCGCTGTTCCCAAAGGATGATCGGTGATTCGGCGTCATCATCGCTGAATAGAATGAATGGAATATGAGGCTTCCCTTCTCGCGGGGGAAGCCTCATTGCTTTGTCCGCGGAGTCTTACGGCACCTGCGCAAGGGCAACGTCACGCCTTCATGATTATACTATTGAATAGTGGTTCCTATCGTTGCATGGTGACGCTAACGCATGGCGTCACGATACTGAAGCCTGCCATCTAACGGCGGGTACGGCTCGTTGCTGGAGTCGTGCACGCATACGCGCGTCGGCGTGCGTATGCCGTGATGTGACCTTTGTAGTGGAATTGAAGAATGGGGAACACTCGTATGTCTTCTAGTAGTACAACAACTGAACCAACTGTGCGCGAAACACCCGAGGTTTCCGGCGATGACAATGCGAATGCGCGCGCAGCGGTCCATAGCGCGAACAAACCCGGTGCCGCCTATGCCGCAGCAGTGGCCAACGGGGAATCTGAACGTGCGTGGATCCGCCGTGTAGTGCTTCTACTCACCGGCCAGGCGTTCTCGCTGCTGGGCTCCAATATTGTGCAATATGCCATCTGGTGGTGGATCGTATTGCAGACTAAAACCGGTTCGGCCATGCTGCTGGCCACGTTGTTTGGCGTGGTGCCGCAGGCCATCGTCTCGATTTTCGGCGGCTCCTGGGCCGACCGTCACAGTCGCAAGTTGCTGATTATGCTGCCGGATATGGTGATTGCTGTGGTCACCGTCGTGCTGTCGCTGAGCTTCGCGATGGGATGGGCGAGTCTGACCATGATTTTCGTGGTGCTGTTCATTCGTTCGGCGGGAGGCGGGGTGCAGACGCCCGCTGTGCAGTCGTTCATACCGGATGTTGTTCCCTCGGGCAAACTATTGCGCGTCAACTCAATATACGGCGTGATTAATTCGGTGAATATGATTGTGGCACCTGCGGTGGCTGCTGTGCTTATCAACACAGTGCCGCTGTGGTCGATTCTGTTAGTCGATGTGACCACGGCCATTATCGGCGTCGGCTTTGTGGCGTTGATCAAAGCGCCGAAGAAGAGCGCGGAACATGTTGCGAGGCGTATGGCTGAAGCGGAGAATAGCGGGCAACCCGCACTCGAACCGATGTCGGATGCCAATGCTGATCGTTCGCTGATTGTCAGCGTCCGTCGTGTGTTTGCTGACTTGAAAGATGGCTTCAGCTACACATGGCGCCGGGCGAACCTGCGCAACGCGGTGCTCGGTGGCGCCTTGGTGTGCTTCGTGGCCGTGGCGCCGATGAACCTTACGCTGTTGCTCATGACCCGCGAATATGAGGGCATCGATTTGAATCTGCCGGTGGTGGATGGTGATGGCAGGCTCGTCGGTGTGATCCGCCGTAAGTCCGTGATGGAACATGCCTTCGACGCGTTGTTCCCAAAGGATGATCGGTGATTCGGCGTCATCATCGTCCGCAACAACATGCGCGTGGTCGCCTTCGGCATCACTCTGGTGGGCGTCTCCGTCGTTGGTCTTGGCGTGGTCCACAAGCTGCTGGCGTATTTGCTGATTGATGTGGTGAACGGTTTGGCTTCGGCCATCTGCATGGGCCCGATGCGCACCATCATCCAGACCGAGACCGATGAGAAGATGGCTGGCCGTGTATTCGGCCAGGCACGGCGCAACACTAGTGTCGATGCGGCGTGTAACGCGGCCTGATGGCGATTAAGCCGAACTACCAAATTTGTGCGTACGACTCGTAGGACGTGTAGTCCGGCAAATCGTACACCAGTATCGAGAAAGGCAGGATTGGCCATTGTCCGGCCAATCCACAAATGCCATTTCTCCATAGATGATGGCACCTTGCTTATCCCGCAACACTAGGGAAACCTTGATCTGCTGTCCATCTGAAGGCTTGAAACCATCGGTCACGGCGCGGACTTCGCCATTGAAGGTCGTGCCGCCGTCGTTGTTGCGCACTTTGGAGATTCCGCTGATGGGGAAAGTGGCAGTGCCTTGTGCTTCCGTGACGTTGTACTCATTCGGACTGAGCGCAACGAAGTCCACGGTGGCCGGTGCGGTACCTTGACCCGCTTGCCCGGCGTTATATATAGTCTGATTCGGGAACGCCATATTCAGCGTTTGCGTCTGCGAGAACACGATGGAGCCGTCTTTGGTTCGCCGGTGATGGCGACTTCTGGATACTGTACCTGCAGGGTTGTGCTGGTGTTGCGCAGGGCGAATGCGTAGCTAACGTACCCCTGTTGGCTTACAGACCAACCGGATTCTACCAGCTCCAGCGGATTGTCGGCAACCGCGTAGGTGCCGCTTGTGCCGGTACTGTTATTGCCGCCAATGTGGCGGCACTGGGCTTGCGTTTTTCGGCAGTGGCATTGTCGGCAGCGTTGCCACAGCCTGTATTGACCGGGGCATTGTCGGCAACGGCCTCGCCGTCCTGCTCTTGGGCGCGCCGTTCGCGAATGCGTTGCTCAATGGGATCGTCGACCAAAGTCTGGATGATGCGTGCCAGATCGCGGTCTCAGACTGCATCCCACTTACCGACGTCCAACAATTGGGGTGCGGTTCAGTTCCGTGAAAAACACTCTTGTGCTTTGCTTCGTTTCCTGCTATGTGTGAAAACATGGATAATACGCATGCTCGCCGCTTCGATGACACGGTGCGGCGTCGGGCGGGGGAGCGCGGCGCCATCATGACGCTGCGCGACTGTCCGCGCGCCATGCGCGTTGTCGTGGACGGCATCGACCTGGATGACCGGCACCGGTTCCGCCTATGTGAGATAGGATTGGCTCCGGGCGCGGGTTTACGGGTCATGCAGCGGAGCGCTTTCGGCGGAAGGGTCGTCGCATTCGGAAACGAACGTGTCGCGGTGGACGGCGGCACCGCGCGTGCCGTCCGGGTACGGTTCGCGCGGGATGAACATGCGCAAGACGACGTTGCGTAACGCGAAGAGAACGGGAATATGCGCGAATGTTGAATCTACGGAACCTGAGGGGCGGCGACTGCTGCCGTTCGCAGAATGGCTGTTGCCGGCATCGCGTTTGTCGTGTCAACAGACCCGCGAATGACGGCATGGGCGGCGACTCCGGCAATATGGGAAACGTCGAAAATGTAAAACGCGTCGTGTTTGTAGGCAATCCGAACGTTGGCAAATCTTCCATGTTCAACGCGCTGCTTGGCGCGAGGACCCGTACGATGAACGCGCCAGGCACCACGGTGTCCATCACTTGCGGGCAATACCGGTACAAAAGCTCGAAAACGACGAAAAATCCGCAGAATTGGCAGTTTGTGGACACTCCCGGAACCTATTCGCTATCTCCGATGAGTCCCGACGAGCAGGTTGCCGTCGACGCGTTGACCGGCGCGTCGGGCATGCCCGTTCCCGACCTTGCCGTCGTGGTGCTGGACGCCACCGCGCTGTCCCGATCGCTGTACCTGCTGTCGATGGTGGTGGAGCTCGGGCTGCCCACCGTCGTGGCACTCACCATGAACGACCTCGCCGTCCGCAACGGCTGCGGCGTCGATGCGGAACGACTGTCCCATTTGCTGGACGGCATGCCGGTCGTCGCGATTGACGGACGTACCGGAAACGGCGGCAAGGCTTTGGCCGACGCGATCGCCGCAAGTTTCGAGGGAACGCCCGTTCCGCACGGGCTGACCGCACTGCCAACCGCGACAGCCGACGCCGACATGAAAACCGCCGACGGCCTGAGCGTCTGGGCCGAATCGCGGGCCGACGCACGACTCGACTGGACCGCCGGCATATTGCGCGGCCTCGACATGCATGCGGTCGACCACGTCACCTTGTCCGACCGCATCGACCGCGTGCTGCTGCACCCCGTGATTGGCGTCCTCGTCTTCCTTGCGGTGCTGTTCGTCGTGTTCCAGGCCACCACCACGCTCGCCAGCCCCATGCAGGATTGGATTGACGTGACCTTCCGCGGATGGTGCGCAGATGAACTCGACCTGCTGCTCGGCCTGTTCGGACCATCCGTGAGCGGCGGCTGGCTGCGTTCGCTGCTGGTGGACGGTCTGCTTGACGGCGTGGTCACCGTGCTGACGTTCATTCCGGTGATGGGCATCATGTTCCTGCTGCTGTCAATCTTGGAGGATTCCGGCTACATGGCCCGCGCCGCGTTCGTGATGGACCGTGCCATGCGCACCTTGGGATTGGACGGTCGCGCGTTCCTGCCGATCATCGTCGGCTTCGGCTGCAATCTGCCGGCTTTGGCCGCCACGCGAACCCTATCCGATTCCCGGCAACGGGTGCTTACCGGCATGCTGGTGCCGTTCGCGGCATGTTCCGCGCGACTATCGGTGTTTTTGGTGCTCGCCCACGCGTTCTTCCCGAAATACGCCGGTCTCGTGGTCTTCCTCATGTACGTGGCTTCGGTCATGGTCATCCTGCTGGTCGGCGTGCTGCTGCGCCACACCATGTTCCGCGGCCTCGAACCCGAACCGTTGATGCTGGCGCTTCCCGCATACCAATGCCCGCGCGCGTTGCAGCTGGCACGTTCGGTGCTGCTGCGTCTATGGGGCTTCATCCGTGGAGCCAGCGTGATCATCATTTCAATGATCACGGCGCTGTGGCTGCTGCAGGGCATTCCGGTAACCGCCAACGCAGGCGGTTTCGCTCATGTCGACGACGTGCATGATTCCGCGTATGGCGTGCTCGCCGACGCGGTCGCTCCCGTGTTCGCGCCGGCCGGTTTCGATGACTGGCATGCCTCGGCCGCGCTGATCACGGGATTCGTGGCCAAAGAGGTCGTGGTCGGTTCGATGTCGCAGTCATACCATGCGGACGAACCGGATGATGCGGCTTCCCAACAAGCCGGGGAGGGAACGCTGGGACAGAAGCTGCGCGCCTCGTTCGACCAGTCATCGCACGGCCACGGCAAGGCGGCGGCCATCGCCTTCCTGCTGTTCACGCTCGCCTACACGCCATGTCTTGCAACGGTCGCCGAAATGCGACGGCAGTTTGGCACGAAAGTCGCGGCGCGATCCGTCCTGCTGAGCTTGGCCGTGGCATACGTCATCGCCATCATCGCCTTCCAAACATTGCGGTTGATATGGTGAGCGGTATGGAACGGTCCGGCGCTTCCGCGCACGGATGGCGGCGCACGCCACGTACGGCTGATACATACGGCGACGGCCGGAACGATATCGTCGCACGCATCGCCGGCGACATCGCCGCAGGATTGACGGTGCGGCAAATCGCCGACAAACGGCATCTGCCGGTCGATTTCGTGGACATGGCTGTCGAACGAGCGGACAAACGGGGGCTGCTGGCCGTGATGGACATGCGGCACGCCTGCGGAGAGACGATATGCCAGCCCGATCCTGCGTCATTGGTGTGCGCAGGATGCCCATTCAGGATATTCCCATCTTCAAGCCCGTACAATAGGCAAGGTTAACAAGACGAAGAACGATGACAGCTATCGGTTCGCAAGGGGTGACACGTATGGATTATCAGTACCAGACCACTGAACAGCCTTCCAGCCCCCGCAAGGCATGGCCGATCGTCCTTGCCGTGGTCGTGGCCCTCATCGTGGCATGCGGTGCCGGCGTGTGCGTTTACCGCAACAAGCAGCAGGAAGCATTGGCCACATGCCGGCAATCGCTCGCGGAATTCAGCTCGGCCCGCAAAGCCGTGCTCGACACTTCCGAAAACGGCAGCGAACTGCAGAAGCTGATTCGAGGCGCGCTCGGCGTGAACGACATCATCGACGCGTTCGCGGACGCGGCCACCAGCGCCGAGAACACAGTCGATACGGAAGGCTGCAAGGCGGAAGCCACCATCACGCAGCTCAATCTCGTAGCCAAAACGTTGGACAGCGCCACCGATTCCCTGAACGCCAGTCTGAAAAGCATCCAAGAAAAAAACGCCGAAACCGCGTTGCAGGATCCGAAGGCCGATTCGGATGGCGCGGCATCCGGACAATCGTCCAATAACCCATCCGGGCAATCGAACGGAGCCTCTTCGAACAGCACTTCTTCGAACGGCACTTCCGACACGAAATCGTTGGATGAATCCAAAAAGGAACTGCAACAGTCGATCGACGAGGCAGACAAACTGGTCGACAAACTCAGCAAGGACGATTCCCTGACCCTGACCGGGCGCAAACTGCTGTCCGCGCTGTCCAAGGCCGCGGACTCCGGACAGAAGCTCGTCGAAAGCGGCAACATCAAGGATTCCAAGTATTACAAGGCGGCCAAGGTCACGCTTGACGAAGCCATTGACATGGCTGACAACTGGGTGAACAGCCAGGCGGCCAAAGCGCAGTAGCATGCTCCCGCGTGTTGCTTCCGCAGCCACGTCTAAAGTTTCCTTCGGAAAGCATGACGTGAATACGACGTCGGATGTGTGGAAGCGTGTAAGGGGGGACGGATGGCAGACGCGGGGCAGGAATCATCGGAAGGCATTAGCGTATCGAAGCCGGTCGCCCGCGTGATGATGCTGGTCAACGCGGCGGTATGGGGGTCCGGCTACACCATGCTCAAGCATGTGCAGGAGAACATGCCGACACAGTGGATGATGTTCTTCCGCATGGCTTCGGCGGTACTGCTTATGGCCATCGTGTTTTTCCCACGTCTTCGCAGGATTCGCCTGCGCCGTTATATCGTTCCCGGTCTGATACTCGCGTTGACTTACTGGCTGGGATTCATCTTCCAGCTCAAAGGACTTGAAACCACGTCTCCCGGACGCAACAGCTTCTTCACCGACACCTATTGCGTGATGGTGCCGTTCGTGGTGTGGGCGTTCACGCGCAAACGCCCCAGCTGGCAGCATCTGGTGGCCGCGTTCGTCTGCGCGTTCGGCATTGGTCTGGTGTCGCTGAGCGGCGGCGGTGGCGCGGAACTCATGCATATGAGCTTCGGTGACGCCATGACTATCATCGGCGCGTTTTTCTTCGCGTTGAATCTGGTTTTGGTTGGTTTCATCGGCAAGGATTTCGACGCGATCGCGCTGATGCTTGCCGAATTCGTGTGGTGCGCCCTGCTGTTCGGTGCTGGCGCGGTGCTTACCGAAGGCGGACCGTCCATGGCTTGGGCGCGGTGGGACATCGTGCTGTGCATCGCCTACCTGGTGGTCGGCTCCACGGTGATCGCCCAAGTGTTTCAAACCATCGCCATACAGAATCTGCCCACTTCCGAGGCGTCCGTGATCTTAAGCACGGAATGCATCTTCGCCATGCTGGTATCCGTGATTTTCACCGGCGAAACGCTGACCGTGCCGTCGTTATGCGGTTTCGCGCTGATTTTCGGTGCGATTCTGCTGTCCGAAATCCAACTGCCCTCCGCAAAACGACAGCGTGGCACAACGGAAGGCGATTAGAAGAACAGCGCCGCGATTCCCGCCGCGAAGCACATGAGCAGCACGGACGTGAGGAAGCTCGCCAGGAACGCTTTCTGTCCCTTCTTCGCGATGGCGCTGAAATTCACATTGATGCCGAGCGCCGCCATGGCCATGCCGAGCACGATGTAGGCGAAGTCCACCAGATTCGGTGCGATGGCACCGATGAACGGCACGAACGTGCCGATGATGGAAGCGCCGATGAAACCGAGCATGAACCACGGGAACGACACTTTGCGTTTGCCGTCGGCCGGCATTTCGGAATGGTTTTTATCCCACCAAACGGCGATGATGATGGCCGCGAACACCAGCATCAGCACGCGGGAAAGCTTCATGATGGTGGCGATGCCCACCGCGCCGAACGCGTCGCCGGCGGCCACGGCATGGGCGATTTCGTGCAGGGACGCGCCAGCGGTGATGCCCAACTGCGTCTTGCTCAGGCCCGTCAACGGCCCAAGGGCGATTTCCAGCAATGCGAAGATGGTGCCCATGATGGCGATGATGGCCACGGCCATCACCTCATTGTTGGCCTTCTCATCCTCTTTTTCCGGCGGCACCTTGATGGAGCCGGACAATCCCATGACGGCTGCCGCGCCACAGATGCCGGTACCGCCCGCCACGAGAATGGCGAGCTGCGGATCGACGCCAAGCTTGCGTGCGATGTTGTAGCACACCACGATGGTGAGCGTCACCACCACTGCCGCGATCGGCAGACACTTGATACCCTGCGTGAACAGCACCGTCAGATTGAGCTTGAAACCAAGCAGGATGATGCCCAGGCGAAGCAGCTTGTTCGAAATGAGCCCGGCCGCATCCTTCACACCGGCCTTATGTTCGGCGGAACGGCTCGAATACCATTTGCGGATCGGGAACTGCGCGACCATGCCGATGAGCAGAGCGATGATCAACGCGCCGAACAGGCTGAATCCCGGAAACTGCTTGAGCCACGAAGCCACCAGAGAGGCCGCCAACGTGACGATGCCAATGAACGCCATTTCCTTGGTGGCTATGCGAGTCCACCATTTCTTGCAAAAATCAATCACGAGCGTCAAGTGTTCCGGTTCATGCGGACAAGCCGGCCGGATGGGGAGACACGCGCGGGAATCCATATTTTGCAACATATCTCGAACGGGTTTGAGGTCTGTTTGCTTCAAGTCGGGTTTAAGTTGGTACGCTGGAGATGCAAGCCAGAAACACAGGCAGAATCAAGGAGGGTCAAGATGCAATTCGAAGCCTCGCGACTGGAAGGACTGGAACACCGCACCGACGCGCAGTCCGCACCGGAAGTGTTCTTCACGCCGATCATCACACCGGAAAGCCTCGTCGCCGCCTACCATGCGCTCGGACGCAAGCCGGAAGGCAAAACGGCCATCAAAGTCCATTCCGGCGAATCGGAAAAATCCAATAATCTCAATCCTTCGCTCGTCAAGGACCTCGTGCAGGAGATCGGCGGCACGCTCGTGGAATGCGCTACCGCATACGACGGCAATCGTGAAACCCCCGAAAAAAGCCTTGCCACGTTCAAAAAGCACGGATACGCCGATCTTGCGCCAATCCAGATCATGGACATGGGCGGCGAAATCGAGATCCCGGTGGCCAAGCACCGCCACATCGCCTACGACATCGTCGGCAAGCATATCGACGACTACGATTCCATTTTCGTGCTGTCGCATTTCAAAGGCCATCCGATGGGAGGCTTCGGCGGCGCGCTCAAGAACGTGTCCATCGGCATAGCCTCGTCGAACGGCAAACGCTGGATCCATTCCGCCGGCGTCACCAAGGACAAGTGGGTGGAAACTCCTCAGGATGCATTCCTCGAATCGATGGCCGAAGCCGATGAGGCCGTGATCAGCCACATGCATGGCAAGATGATGTATCTGAACGTCATGAACCGCCTGTCGGTGGATTGCGACTGCCTGCCCTCCCCGACGGAACCGGACATGCATGACATCGGCGTGCTGTCCTCGCTCGACCCGGTGGCACTCGACCAGGCATGCGTCGACCTCATCCACACCGCCCCCGACGGAGCGTCCGTCACCGAACGCATCGCCTCGCTCCACGGCGAACACATCCTCGAATACGCCGAGGAACTTGGCATCGGTTCGCGCGCGTACCGTCTGACCGTACTCGACTGACGGCGAACGCAATGGTCACGAAACCCGCGAAGCCTACGGAAGCCAGCATCGCAATCGCACGTATCGAAACGTTGCTTGCCGAACGCGATTGTGTGTTCGTCGCAATCGACGGGCCATGCACGTCTGGCAAAACCACGTTTGCCGCGATGCTCAACAGGCGTTTCGGCGGCAACGTGCTGCACATGGACGATTTCTTCCTCCGTCCCGAACAGCGCACGCCGGAACGTTTCGCCGAACCCGGCGGCAACGTGGACCGTGAACGGTTCGAAACGGAAGTGTTGGCACCGCTCGCCGCCGGACAAGCCGCGCAATACCGGCCATGGGATTGCCATACAGGCGATTTCGCCGTCGCGTACGCCGTCGAACCGGCCCAGCTGACCATTGTGGAAGGCAGCTACAGCATGCACCCCGCCTTGCGGGGGTATTACGATTGCATGATCTGTCTTGCGGTCGATCCTGCCGAACAGTTGCGTCGGCTCGAACGACGCAATCCACGCATGTTGCAACGATTCGTCGACGAGTGGATTCCGCTGGAAAACCGCTATTTCGAAGCGACCAATATCCAAGCCGTCGCCGATTTGCTGGTCGACACCGCGCTGCCGGACGGTGGGTCGGTCGTCGAGCCGGTATGACGTATACGCATATCCGAAGAGAAGGAAACATTAAGGAGAAAACAAATGTCTGATTTCGCAACCATGCCCGCGGCCGCCCTGCGCCGCACCGACCTGCCGAAACTGAGTCTCGGCACCAAGACAGCAGCCACCCTGCTCGCCATCGTCGCAGCGGTCGTGCTGCCGCAACTGTTCCACGTCATCGGCGCCGTCTCCGGACAGGGCACCATGCTGGGCGTCGCGTTCCTGCCGATGCATCTGCCGATCATCTTCGTCGGCCTGATCGCGGGCCCCGCCGTCGGCGCGATCGCCGGCGCCGCCGCTCCGCTCGTGAGCTTCCTGCTGTCCGGCATGCCGATGCTGGCGATGCTGCCGCTCATGATGGTCGAACTGTGCGCATACGGCCTGGTAGCCGGTCTGCTGCGCGGCATCAAGCTGCCGAGCCTGGCGAAGGTGGTCATCGCACAGCTCGCCGGACGTGTGGTGCTGACCGCAGCCACCGCGATCGCCGTGTTCGCGTTCGGTTCCATCAATGCCCTCGCCGCCACATGGACGAGCGACCTGGCCGCCGGCCTGCCCGGTCTCGCGCTGCAGTGGGCCCTGATTCCGCTCGCCGCCTACTGGACCGAGTCGCTGATCGCCAAGCGCAACCACTGATATGACGTTTGCCCGGCCACGTTCTGGGCAAACGCGTGATATGCGGGAGCCGAGCCGTTAAGCTTGGCTCCCGTTACTTATAGGAGGACTACGTAGGAGTTTTACGAAGGGGAAGCGGTCATGATCGCAGGAGTGTCCATCACCACATTGCTGCTGGTGCTTGTCGCCGGAATCGGCGCGGGATTCGTCGGATACGCGGTAGGCGCGTCCTCGCTGATCTCCTATCCTGCGCTGCTGGCGTTCGGCATTCCGCCCGTGCTGTCCAACACCACGAACACGGTGGGCGTATGCGGCACCGGCATCGGCGGCCTGCTCTCCGCCCGCAAGGAGCTCAAAGGCCAAGGCAGACGCGTGGCCGTCTACGCGTGCATCGGACTGGTCGGCGGCATCATCGGCGGCCTGCTGCTGCTCGAACTGCCGGCGAAGGTCTTCGAATTCGCCGTGCCGCCGCTCATCCTGTTCAGCGCGCTTATCATCGCGCTCAACCCACGTAAGAAAGCTGCCGCGCGCGACGCCGTGGCGCAGGCGCTGCCGCAATCGCATCAAGGTGAGCGGGCCGCACGAATCGCCAGCAAAACGGCGGACGGCACATTGCGCAACGATCCATGGTGGCTGTGGGCGGGCGTGAGTTTCGTCGGCGTGTATTCCGGCTATTTCGGCGCCGCCGCCGGCACGCTCGCCCTGGCCATCCTCGACTTGGGCAAAATCGGCCCGTTCCACCAGATCAACGCGCTGAAGACCGTGGTCGGCTTCGGCGCGAACATCTCCGCCGCGATCATGTTCATCTGCCGTGGCTCCGTCTACTGGCCGTTCGCCATCGCCATGTGCCTGGGCTGCATCATCGGCAGTTCCATCGCCCCTCCGGTCACACGCCATATCCCCGAGAACATCATGCGCGCCGCCGCCGTGCTCACCGGCATCGTCCTCGCCGTCAAGCTTGGCTGTAGCACCTATTTCTAAAAGCCTTTGGTTCCGGAGTGTGGCGTGTGACCGTGCGGCTGCGCTCCGGAACGACAATTTCCGGTTCCTCGTGTGCCGAGATTCGTCTTGGCCTGGTGACTTGCGGCGGGTTTGTTCCCAAGCGGGTGTTCCGTAGGTGGTTTTTCGCTTCCGTAGGTGGTTGCCGGAGGAAAGGCGTTTGAGAAACGGCTTAAATTAAGCCATTCTCAGACACCAATACCAGAACCAACCACCTACGGAACCACAAAACCACCTACGGAATTGAGTCTGGCAACGGTGTTTGGCGCTTTTACTGAAGATGGTGAAAAACGGTATATGCCGCTTCGAGTGGCTCGATTATTTCGAATATCTGAAAAGAGTAGGAACCCCCCATTAGATAAGTGTCGATAGTGCCCGCATGACGATATCTACATCCTTGTTTTCCAGCTCGCGAATGACGTGCAGATAGGTTTCCTGAGTTGTAGTCATGCTGGCATGGCCTAGACGGCGTGACACGCTGGCGATCGATACGCCGGCGAACAGCAGCAGCGATGCGTGTGTATGGCGTAGACCATGGACGGAAATAACTGGCACGTCCACGTTTCTGCAATGTTTTGCAAGCACGTCGTTGGCTGTTGAGTTGTAGACCTTGCCGTGCACGAAAATAGGTTTATCATGCGGAAGATCCTTGAGTAATCCAGACATTTGCATGATGAGTTGCCAGTCGAGTTGCACTTTACGCACGGACGATTCGTTTTTCGTGGGTACGAAACCGCCGCCGTTTTTATAATCCCAAGTTTTGTTGACGGAAAGCGTCTGGTGTGCGAAATCAAAGTCATCGGGTGTGAGCCCAAGCGCCTCAGAGAATCGGAGTCCGGTTTTCGCGATAAGGAGGATAAGCCAATCCCAGCTTGCCTCGGCCCCAAGATCAAGGTCCGCGAGCATGGCATGCAGCTCGAATTGGTTGAGATACTTCATTTTCTTAATGCGTGGCTGCTTGCCTTTGATGATGACTTTACGCGTTGGATCACGGGGTATGAGTCCTTCGTCAACGGCATCGAGAATGGCGCCTTTGATCTGATGGTGAAAATCCATGGTGGTTTGGCGCTCATGATGCTGTGCATATCCGTTGATGAGCTGCTGGTATGCGGTTCGATCCATATCGGTGAGTCTGAGTTCAGGGATGAGCTTGCCGAGCCAGGATTGCGTAAGTCGATATTTGCCCATGGTCACGTCTCTGATGGCGCCTTCCTTGTACGTTCTCACCCACTGGGCGTAGTAGTCGCAGAACAGCGATTCTGATGTGATGGTTTCCTGCATGAGATGCGCCTTTCTAAAAATAGGGGATTGGCGCAGCCATCATACTTACGCTGATGAAGGGTGATGAGCGAATCCAGACGGTCGAAGAACGCGCCGATTCGGCGCTGCTCCATCAGGGATGGCAGAGGCAAAAGGAGATCTGAATATTCTTGCGCGTTGATGCCGGGCTGCCCTGAACGCTGAGAAGTAAGCAAAACAAACTGCTTATACCGTTCAGTCAGTGTGCTCTGAAAGATGAAACCAGCATCTGCCTCATCTGAAACATGCGCTCGAATAAGGAAACCGGCATAATACGTTTTCCCGTCTGATGCCTTATACAGGTAGGTTTTACCTACGCTGGCCCCGGTTCGTGCAAATAATATATCGCCTTCTTTGAGTAGATACCTGTCATCAATCGGATTATTGATATCAGGCGAAGATAAATCATCCGTACGGAATTCACGAGTTTGATCATCTATATCAGTGATTCGAAGATACTTTTTCTCACCATCGAAATCCGAAGCAGCCGCATTCAAACCGTACTCGAATCCAGAAGCAACTTCCCCCAGCTTACGCTGTTCCCAAGGGTCAGTGAAACCAGCGAAACGAATCTGCGGAACCAACGCTTTTCCATGCTGTTCGGCCATATCATTCACCCCCGAGCAGTGCTTTGAGCTCTTCCAAGCCCGCCATATCGCGGGCATTGCCGGTCAAATCGCCAAGCATTCCGGCCAATTCCTTCTCCGCTTCATCGATTTGGCCGCATACATCGGCATACGTGGTGGCGTACTTGTTCTTCAACGCGTTCACTTTGCCAATGAACTCGTCGATCACGGCATTCGGCAATGCTTCCAACTGCTTCTGCAATGGCGTAATCCACTTGGCTTCCAGCAACCTTCTGGCTTCGTCATCACTCAACGCCTTAATCGTGTTGCAGGTCTTCTCCTCCAACGCGTTTCGCTTGGTCTTGATACCAGATTTCAGCTTCTTCGTCTCATCGAATAGCTTCTGGGCCTGCACCAAGCCACGCTCGAAGTCGGAAGCCGGATTCTTGCCGATCGCCTTGACCGCTTTCTTCAGCTCGGCGGCAACGAAGGCGTCACCGTCCTGATTGATCGCATCGCTGTTCTGCTTGTCATCCTCATCGAAACCTTCCAAAATGGTTTCAATCTCGGAATCGATGTCTTGCACACGGCGTTCGTCCGTCTCGATTGCAGTCAGATCATCGTGCAGCAGCTCGCGCTGAACCAGGTCGAACGGCAGAACGCGGCCAATCCAGCCGTCCTGCACTTCCACATCCTTGCCGCCTTTTTTCTTGACGACCATGTTCGGATCCACGGCTCTTACCGCATCGAAGCCCTCGGACCCCAACACTTCCAGATCAATGGAAATGCCGCCCCATGCGTCATCAAGCTTCTGATAGGCGTCATACGGGTCGACCAGTGGGGTTCCGGCAATCATCGCATCCAGTTCCTTGCCAATGGCCGTTTCCTGCCCGAGCGCATCTACCTGTTCGGGATGCTCCACCAAGCGGGAGCGCAGGTCAGCAGGCAATCCGGAAATGGCCTGGCCATACGAGGCGATGAACGCCTGGACGTCGGCATTGTTGCGCACCACGGTAGCGATGTCGTCATGGTCGCAGGCGTAGCAGGCACCGTTATCACGGAACAGCTCGGCCTTCAGGCTTGGCCAGGCGTTCCAATATTCCTCAAGCTGCGCGACCTCACTTTTCGGAACGCCACCGAACATCGAAGCGTACACATCCCACGTTTCCGCATCCTCGGATGAATCGACATAACGGGGAATGTTGAGGTTGTAATCGTTGGCGCGAATCTCATCGATGGACACCAGACGGCTAAACTTGGGTACCGTGCGATTGTTCGACACCACATCGACAATGCGTTTGATATCAGAAGCCTGTAGCTTGTTGTTCTTGCCGTCCTTGATGAAATGCTTCGACGCATCAACAATGAGCACCTTGTCGTCGTCACGTTTTTTGCGCAACACCATCACGATGGTGGGGATACCCGTACCAAAGAAAATATTCGCCGGCAGACCAATAATCGCCTGAATATGACGGTTCTCAATCAGATTCTTACGAATCTGACCTTCCTCGCCGCCGCGGAACAGCACCCCATGCGGCAGAACGATGGTCATAATGCCATCGGCACGCAGATGGTACAAGTCGTGGAGCAGGAACGCATAATCCGCCTTGGACTTCGGAGCTATGCCATAACTGAAGCGCGGATCGATCTCCTTATCAGTGGGATCCCAATTCTGCGAGTAGGGCGGATTGGAAACCACCGCATCCACGAACAACGGATTGTATGTTTCCTCCTTGTTTTCCAACGTGTCGAACCACGGCCAGTCGTCTTCCAAGGTGTCGCCGTTGCGGGCGACGATGTTGTCGGGAAGAATACCGCGCATCACCAGATTCATACGCGTCAGATTGTAGGTGTTCTCCTTGAGTTCCTGCGCATAATACATGATGGAATTCGGATTGCCGTTGCGCCGAGCCACAGACTGGCCGATATGAATCAGCAAAGAGCCGGAACCGGATGTCGGATCGTAGATCTTGATCTGCTCGCGCCCCTGCAAATGCCATGCGACGATTTCGCTCATCAGCTGGGAGACCTCGGACGGTGTGTAGAATTCACCGGCCTTCTTGCCCGCATTGGCGGCAAAATTGCTGATGAGATATTCGTAAATGAAGCCAAGCACGTCATAATCCTGACGGCTATCCATCGGAATGTCCTTAATGAGATAAATCAGGTCTCGTGCGGCCTTGGACTGACTTCTCGCATCGGTGCCAAGCTTGGAAAGTCCGGTCTGCAGGGTGTCGAAAATACCGTCGAACACTCTCTTACGCGCCGGATTGATGTTGCGGGAGAACGCCGAAAGCGCATCACGCACGTTGGAAATCTCGAAATCGTTGCCCTTTTTGACCCATGTGGAGAACAGGTTGTCATAGGAGATGAAGTAGCCGCACTCATCCTGTACGCCTTCCACAATGTCCGGATTATCCTCCGTAAGCAGCAGCAGGTCATCCTCGGTGAAATCGGTGTCCTTCAAGCGCATCAGCTCGTTTTCTGAAAGGAATTTGTAGAAGATGAAGCCAAGAATGTAATCCTTGTATTCGTTCGCCTCAATCTTGGAACGCATCTTATTGGCGGACTCCCAGATTTTCGAAGCGAGCTGCTGCTTGTTCATCTATCCCTCCTCATTGCGGTGCCGGCAAAATGCGCGGCTCCACGAGCGACTGCACATCTTTCACAAGAATACCGCACCCCCGCTTGGGAACAGCGTAAGCTGGGGGAGCTATACCAGAAAAATGACGAGCGAAATACTGATGGTTTAGGGTCTGAACGAACTTTATCTGTTGCTTCAATGACGTTTAATTCTGCAGGCAACGGAGCTGATGATTCTTCCTTGCCGAACTACAAGCGTCTTCGATTAGGCGATATCGCATTTGAAGGACATGCTAATAAAGAATTTGCTTATGGAAGGTTCGTGCTTAATGATGCTGGAAACGGCATCATGTCACCAAGATTCACTTGTTTGCGGCCAATTGCTGAACAGGAGTACTCATTTTGGAAGTACTTTATTCACAGTGAGAAGGTTATGCGGCCAATTCTTGTGAATTCCACAAAAAGTGGCACTATGATGAACGAATTAGTTGTAGAGGATTTTCTTAAGCAGGAAATTCTCGTTCCACCTTTGCCAGAGCAGTGCCGAATCGGCGCATTCTTCGACCGTCTGGACTCGCTCATCACCCTTCATCAGCGTAAGCTCGAATTACTCCGGAATATCAAGAAATCCATGCTCGACAAGATGTTTGTATAGGGGTGTTCATGGCAATAATCACGTTATTTCACGGTTCTCCGTACGAATCCGTGACCCCCGAATACGGTTTAGGCAACGACAAACACGACTACGGCCGTGGTTTCTATCTGACCGCGAATGTGGAACTGGCCAAGGAGTGGGCCGTGTGCCGGCCGGATGAGTCCAATGGCTGGGTCCATCAGTACGAACTGGACACGAATGGGCTGCGCATCCTGGATTTTCAGGAGCATAGCGTGCTTACTTGGCTGGCTGAGCTGATGAAGCATCGTGATGCCGCTGATTCCAAGCGCTATCGTGTGCTGGCTGCGAAGTTCATCGCCCAATACGGCATCGACACCAGCGGCTATGACGTCATCAAAGGCTGGCGTGCGAACGCCTCGTATTTTTATATCGCCAAAGAATTCGTCCGAGACAATGTGGACGTCGATATCTTGGAGGAACTGCTGTCGCTTGGAGGTCTGGGCATCCAGTATTGCGTCAAGACCGCAAAGGCGTACAGGCAACTGCGCGAAGTCCCGGACGGCCTGCTTTCCGTCAGCTACAGCGAATTCAACGACAAATACAATCAGAGGGATGTTGAGGCACGGCAGAACATGCGCGACCTCATCGATTCCGATGCCAATACGGTGACCAACGTGTTCAGCACGTTGCTCTAGGGGTGATGACAATGCGGGCATATCCAGAGGTCTACCGGGATGATGTGGTGGAAACTCAAGGCAAGCTTTTCGACTACGTGGCACAGTCGTTTCCGGGCAAGAGCACGGAGGACTTCATCACCGTATATATGGCGAGCAAAACACGCAAAAGCATTGATGAGGCCAAAGCCTACGTCAACACGATGGATGCGAAAGAGCTGTGGAAGTATTTCACCGAGACCGAGCACTACCAGTTGAAGGACGGCAGGGCGCTCGAAGGGTTCATGCCTGATTGGATTGGCGAATTCTACGCCTACTACCAATGGTTCTACGCCATTCCCAGTGCTGAAGTGATCGCCAAGGTGCCGCTGGACTTCCTGAAGAAAGCCTATTTCGGGCTTCATGATCTCGATCTGGAGCTTGCGGTGCGGAAAGTCGGCGAAGAATGACGGACATCATCTGCTTCCATAATCCCGATGAGGAGAACGGATACCTGAGCAACTGGTATCCATCGCGCTTCGTTGTGGATGATGTCGAGTTTTCCTCGATGGAACAGTACATGATGTACCGCAAAGCCTGCTGTTTCAACGATGCCGAAACAGCCGCGCGGATTCTTCGAACCAGCGACGTGGCCGAGATCAAACGACTTGGCCGACTGGTAGCCGGTTATGACGATCACGTATGGAACGGCGTTCGCCAAATCGAAGTCTATGAAGGATTGCTTGCCAAATTCAGTCAGAACGCCGAACTCGGTGCGCAGCTTGAGGCAACCGGCAATGCGGTGTTGGCGGAATGCGCCGTCAAAGACCGTATCTGGGGCATTGGCTTGTCAATGCATGATCCAGCCAGGTTCAATCCGAGCCAATGGCGCGGTCAGAATCTGCTCGGATACGCTCTAATGCTCACAAGAAGGAAGCTCAACCGCATACACGAGCGATAATGTGGCCGTTTTCCCGTATCAATCGCCCCCGCTTGGGAACAGCGTAAGCTGGGGGAGCTATACCAGAAAAATGACGAGCG
>ENA-OPDC01000276-OPDC01000276.1-human-gut-metagenome-genome-assembly--contig:-NODE-276-length-26009-cov-9.717462_pt1 | contig 26009 bp, 27 predicted proteins | sample MGYA00241620_ERZ501503 | MGnify/ENA primary metagenome ERZ501503 (study PRJEB25962, sample SAMEA2042659) | human gut metagenome | biome: human gut; feature: human-associated habitat; material: faeces...
CAAGCTGAAAGTGCAAAACGCAGACCCTTTGCACTTTGCACTTTCGCACTTTCACAAGAATTTGCGTCAATAACTCAAAAAAGCACTTGACAAAACGCTTCATGGGGCGGACCCAAAGATATCGAGCCGTTTATGGCTCCGAAGTTTGAGGACAATATCATTCTGACCAAAACAGAACGCCTGATGATGTCCAACCGCCCGCCGGACCCCAAGAATGCCCGAAACAAAAATGTGCTGGTAGTCGGCGGCTCCGGCAGCGGTAAGACAAGGTTCTTTATCAAGCCGAATCTGCTGCAATGTGATTCCAAGAATTTTCCGGTATCATTCGTAGTTACAGATCCGAAAGGTAGTATCGGCGTGGAATGTGGAGAAGCCCTGTTAAAGCACGGCTACAAGCTAAAATTCTTCAACACCATCAACTTTTCCAAGAGTATGCGCTATAACCCCATGGCGTACATCCACAGTGAAAAGGATGTTCTGAAACTCGTGACCGCACTGATGACCAACACCAAAGGTGAAGGTCAGGGCGGCGACCCTTTCTGGGACAAGGCTGAACGGCTTTTGCTGGTTTCACTGATCGCGTACCTCCACTACGAAGCCCCTGTCGAGGAGCAAAACTTCGCAACGCTGTTGGAAATGCTCAACACCATGCAGGTCTCGGAAGATGATGAAACTTACCAGAATCCGGTAGACCTGTTGTTTGAGGATCTGGGCAAGAAAAAGCCCAATTCCTTCGCTGTGCGCCAGTACAAGCTCTATAAATTAGCTGCCGGCAAGACGGCCCGTTCGATACTGATCTCCTGCGGTGCCCGGATGGCACCTTTCGACATTCAGGAAGTCCGGGATGCCACCATGTACGATGAGCTGGAGCTGGACAAGCTGGGCGACCGGAAAACGGCATTGTTCCTGATTATGAGTGATACCGACAGTACCTTCAACTTCTTGATCTCCATGATCTACACGCAGCTTTTCAATCTGCTCTGCGATAAGGCAGATGACCAATACGGCGGCAAACTGCCCGTCCATGTGCGGTGCTTGATTGACGAATGTGCCAACATCGGTCAAATTCCGCAGCTGGAAAAACTGGTGGCTACCATCCGCAGCCGTGAGATCTCGGCGTGTCTGGTCTTACAGACCCGCAGCCAGTTGAAAGCCATCTACAAGGATAATGCGGATACCATCGTGGGCAACATGGACAGCCAGATTTTTCTCGGCGGCAGCGAGCCTACCACCCTGAAAGAGTTGTCTGAAGCACTAGGGAAAGAAACGATCGACAGCTACAACAATTCCGACACCAGAGGAAACTCACCATCTTACGGCACAAATTACCAGAAACTTGGTCATGAATTATTGAGCCGCGATGAAATAGCTGTGCTGGATGGCGACAAGTGCATCCTGCAGCTGCGTGGCATCAGACCTTTCCTTTCGGACAAATACGACCTGACCCAGCACCCGAACTACAAGTACACCTCCGATTATGACCCCAAGAACGCCCTCGATATCGAGAAGTTCTTGAATCGAAAAGAAAAAATCCACCCGGATGATACCTTCATCATGGTGGATGCTGATTCACTCCCGCTCGCCTGATAAGACGAGCGGTTATTTTTTATCCATTGACCCAACAGGTACACCGGAAAATCAACCCTCGCCGTGGTTTTCGGCTTTTGCAAACGGATTTCAGGTGTGTGCAGGGTCGCTTTTTCAAAACAAGGGAGATTTTTCTATGGAATTCTTTAACAGCGCAGTGGACGTTCTGAAGACTCTGGTTGTGGCACTGGGTGCCGGTCTGGGCGTGTGGGGTGCCGTGAACCTCATGGAGGGCTACGGCGGTGATAACCCCTCGGCCAATGCTCATGTGCGGTAAAGTAACACACAAGAATTTGATAGACAGCCTTCACTATTCAGAAAAATTAACCAAAAAAAAGCAAAATTGAATTTGATAATTGATATAATAGCTAAAATATGGTACTATAAAACAAAAGGAGATGATGCCAATGGTTTGATGAAACACACAACAAAATATAACTTTTTAAGCAAAGGAGGAAGTCCATAATGAGAAAAATCAAAACAATATTAGGGATAGTTTTTTCTTTAGCTATTGTAACAACAATGAACACTACTGTTTTTGCAGCTAACGATTCAGGAATACCAGAACGTAGAGGAGTATATATACGAGAATGTGTAGGTTATGAGCCTAATTATACGAATATTGATTATACTCATAAATTATTAGGTTCTGTTTCAGGCGATAATACTCAAGGCTCAAGTCCTATGCAAATTACATATCAATATGAACAAAGCGGAACAACCACCGCATCTATTGCGGGTTATGCCAATGGCACAACAGAAGCAAATGTTGTTTTTGCAAAAATGCAGGCGGAAGTAGGAGTTGAAGTTACCGGTTCACGTAGTTGGACAAAAGGAACATCAGCGGGTGTCTCATATAGTATTGCACCGGGGAAATTTGAAGTGTTAAATGTTTATATTCCTGCTGTTAGAACAGCTGGTCGTTTAAAATACAAGGTTTATATGGACGGCTATCCTGAAAATGTTTTTTATGAATATAAAACATTAACAGAATCTTATGCACCACAAAAAAATTCTGTCCATTATAAAGTAACAACTTCTAGCTACTCAGCCATAAAAGTTCCAAAGGGAATGACGGTATACACGCCAACAGGAGTATATAAAGCACAATGAAAAACAAATTGTTTATATTACTATTAGCTTTTGTACTTTTGTTGAGTGCTTGTTCTAATAATTCTCCACCTGATGACAACACAAAAGAAGTACTGCCAGAGCTTGAAAGTGCCGGTTCTATTGAAAGCCGGGGCGAGAAATTTATTGAAAATTTTCCACAAGACTATCCTTCATTTGAATTATTAGAATATGTTTTTGGTTCCGCTGAAAATGCCCCAATACAACTGGTTGCGATAGCCCGAAATAAAGAAACTGGTTCATCAGCTACATTATTTGTGCTTGATGAAAATGGGGTAGGTCAGGTAGTTCTTGCAAGTGGTTATTCAGCGACATATTGCAAAGAAGATGGATTACAACTTGATAAAAACGTAATTTCTATTTCTTTGAATTTGGAAATCTCTAGTACAAATTCTGAAATTCACGACTTTAATATTACAGTAACACAGGAGGAAAATCAAGGTAAAGTCAATACAGTGTATTCTTCACAAGAAAACATCAGATCGAAAGTAGCAAATCCAGCCGAGCCAGTCAACGGCAAGTAAATGGGCTTCGCCCACCGTTGACAGCCCCGCCTGTCTTTGCAAATGTGTAGCCAAGAGGACGATAGCCCAAAGTGCTACCGCCCTCTTTTATTTTACAACTGAATAACCGCTGCCCCATAGCGGCACATGAAGCAGTAAGTCTGAAAAAGATTTGCTGCTTTTTTTGCGCCCATTTTTGGCAAATCGAGAAAGTATCGGTACTGATAAGTGAGCAGGGGGAAATTCCCGTTTTCTATCAAGCAGCGGGCAAAACACAGCTTCTGAAACGCCTTATTGTTGGGAAAGACCAAGCCGCCGGAAAAGTCTTTGCCAGAAAGAGAGGGAGAACGCCAGCCCGCAGCCTTTTATGAAAAAACCGGTTGCGATTTCCCGAAAAAGTGGCAGTAGGAAGTGAGCGGCAGACCGGCAGTTTCTTAGAGCAAGATTCTACCACGGTGCCAAAATTCGCTTATCGCTCCTTTTGCCCCGGTGGGAATCTTGTTGGGGAGTGCCTTCCCCAAACCCTGCTATGGCGGCTAAAGCCGCTTGAAAATTCCCGCAAATTCTTTTCGGATTTTTTCAAAAACAGTTCCGCTGCACACCCCGTTTTTCTCCTATTAGTGAGAGAACACCACGCACAGAAAGGAGGTCAACCACCTATGAAACGATACAACACGCCCCACCGCAGCCATGTAGTCAAGACCCGGCTGACCGATGAAGAATACGCCGACTTTACCGCCCGGCTTGCCCCTTATGGTATGAGCCAGTCCGAATTTATCCGGCAAGCCATTACACGGGCAACCATACGCCCCATTGTTACCGTGTCCCCGGTCAATGATGAACTGCTTGCCGCCGTTGGGAAGCTGACCGCCGAATATGGCAGGATCGGCGGCAACCTCAATCAGATTGCCCGGTATCTGAACGAATACGACGTACCATACAACGCCCTGTCCGGCGAAATCCGAGCCGCCATTTCCGACCTTGCCGCCTTGAAGTTTGAAGTCTTGCAGAAAGTGGGTGAAGCTGTTGGCAACATTCAAACATATCAGCTCTAAAAATGCCGACTACGGAGCAGCCGAGCAGTACCTTACTTTTGAGCATGACGAGTTTACCATGAAGCCCACCCTTGATGAAAACGGGCAGCTTGTCCCCCGTGAGGACTACCGTTTTGCCACGCTGAACTGCGGCGAGGAAGATTTTGCCGTTGCCTGTATGCGCTCCAATCTCCACTATGGCAAGAACCAAAAACGGGAAGATGTGAAGTCTCACCACTATATCATCAGCTTCGACCCACGGGACGGAACGGACAACGGCTTGACCGTTGATAAGGCACAATCGCTGGGCGAGGAATTTTGCAAAGAGCATTTCCCCGGACACCAAGCCATTGTCTGCACCCACCCGGACGGACACAATCACTCTGGCAACATTCATGTGCATATCGTCATAAACAGCTTGCGGATTGAAGCTGTCCCGCTTCTGCCCTACATGGACAGACCAGCGGACACGAAATGCGGCATGAAGCACCGCTGCACAGACGCAGCTATGGAATATTTCAAGTCCGAAGTCATGGAGATGTGCCACCGGGAAAATCTGTATCAGATTGACCTCTTGCATGGCAGTAAGAACCGAGTGACCGAGCGTGAATACTGGGCGCAGAAGAAAGGGCAGCTTGCCCTTGATAAAGCCAATGCCCCGATGATAGCGGACGGTATCACGCCCCGGCAAACCAAGTTTGAAACCGACAAGGCGAAGCTGCGGCAGACCATACGCAACACCCTTGACCGGGCAAGCACCTTTGACGAATTTTCAGCTTTGCTTTTGCAGTCGGGAATCTCCGTCAAGGAGAGCCGGGGGCGGCTGTCCTATCTCACGCCGGACAGAACCAAGCCCATTACCGCCCGGAAGCTGGGGGATGATTTTGACCGTACCGCCGTCCTTGCCCTTTTGGAGCAGAACGCCCACAGAGCCGCCGAACAGACCACACCCATACCCGAATACCCCGGTAGCATGACGGGGCATTTGCAGAGGGAAAAATCCGCCAAAATCGCCCCGAAACAGGACGGTTTACAGCGCATGGTTGACCGGGAAACGAAACGAGCCGAGGGCAAGGGCGTAGGCTATGACCGCTGGGCTTCCCTGCACAATCTCAAACAGATGGCGGCTACCCACAACTTTCTCATGGAGAACGGATTGCTTGACCTTGACAAGCTGGACGCAGCCGTGGAGAGCAGCCGGAAAGCCCTTTCCGAAGCAAGGGAAAGTCTGCGGGGCATTGAGCAGACCATAGCCGACAAGAAAAATCTGCGAAAGGTTGTCAGCGATTACCGCCGAACCCGCCCGACTATTGAGGAACACAAGAAGCTGAAAGGCAAAAAGACAGAAACCTACTACCGGGCAAATGAAGCAGATTTCATCATCTATGAAGCCACCCTGCGCCAGCTAAAGGTGCTTGCACCGGGAAAGAAGCTGCCTGCCATTTCCAAGCTGAATACGGAGATTGAAGCCCTCATTTCCGAGAAAAACGCAGCTTACAACACCTACCGCACCGCCAAAGCCGAGCATGAGCAGCTTGCCACCGCCAAGCGGAACACCGAGCAGATACTACACGGCACACCGAGCCGTCAGAAAAAGCACGAACAGGAGCGTTAAAAACCGACCCGAAATGATACCGAAACCATACAAAAGGCTGGGGGTATAGCTTACCCTACCCGCAACACACCCACCCTTGCAAACGGGGCTTACAGGGCAGATTTTTCCCGAAAATGACACCGGGAACATACAGATTTTGCCCCTGTCCCCTCATACCCGACCAAACCGAAGAAAGGAGCGTTTTTTCATGCCGAGAATGAGCAAGAAGCGGCGGCTGGAATGGGCGTTCTTCCTCAATGAGCGAAACCGCATTACTTTCAATGCCCTTTGCCGGGGCTGTACCCATGACTGCAAGCAGAGTTTTAGGGCTATCGTGGTACTCTGCCCCCGGTATTACTCAAAGAGATGGAAAGCCCGCCCCGCAGATAAGGAGAACCAAGATTATGTCAGATAACCGCAAATATTATTACCTCAAACTGAAAGAAAGCTATTTTGACGATGACGCTATCGTGCTGCTGGAAAGTATGCAGGACGGTATGCTGTATTCCAATATCCTCTTGAAGCTGTACTTAAAATCGCTGAAATACGGCGGCACTTTGCAGCTTGACGAGAATATCCCCTACACCGCCCAAATGATAGCCACCATTACCCGCCAGCAGGTCGGCACAGTTGAACGGGCTTTGCAAATCTTTATGAAGCTGGGGCTTGTCGAACCGCTGGACAACGGGGCTTTGTATATGAGCAATATCGAGCTTTTCATCGGTCAGTCCTCTACCGAGGGGGAGCGCAAGCGCAGGGCAAGAATGAAGATTTCAGAGCAAAAACGGCTTAGTGGACAAGTGTCCGAAGCAAAAGCGGACATTTGTCCACCAGAGATAGAGATAAAGAAAGAGATAGATATAGAGATAGAAAAAGAGAGAGAGTCAGAACCAGGACGAGCCGCTCCCGCTGCTTACGGCAGATACAAAAATGTGATTTTGACAGATACGGAGCTTTCCGAACTGCAAGCAGAACTGCCCGACAAGTGGGAGTATTACATTGACCGGCTATCCGGCTATATCGCTTCCACTGGGAGGAAATACAAGAACCATGCAGCCACTATCCGCAGATGGGTGGCTGACGATACCGCTAAAGCTGCCCCGAAAAGGGGCATACCCGATTACAGCTACAAGGAGGGAGAAAGTCTATGAAACCAGCTTTTGAAGATATGAATTTACAGATACCAGCAGTCACCGCCGAGCCGGAGGACTACACAGGTGAGGACGGTCTGCTCTACTGCGGCAAGTGCCGGACACCGAAAGAAGCCTATTTCCCGGCTGATAAGGCTACCCTGTTTGGGCGTGACCGACATCCGGCTGAATGTGACTGCCAGCGGGCGCAGCGCATGGAGCGTGAAGCCGCCGAACAGCAGCGAAAGCACCGGGACAAGGTGGAAGAACTGAAACGCCGGGGCTTTACCGACCCGGCTATGCGGGAATGGACTTTTGCCAATGACAACGGCAGAAACCCGCAGATGAAAACCGCCCATTTCTATGTGGAACATTGGGAGGACATGAAAGCCGGGAACATCGGCTATCTGCTTTGGGGCAGCGTCGGCACAGGCAAAAGCTACCTTGCCGGATGTATCGCAAACGCCCTCATGGAGAAAGAAATCTCCGTCCGCATGACGAACTTTGCCCTTATTCTTAATGACCTTGCAGCCACTTTTGAGGGCAAGAACGAATATATTTCCAACCTCTGCCGCTATCCGCTGCTTATCCTTGATGATTTTGGAATGGAGCGTGGCACAGAGTATGGCTTAGAGCAGGTCTACAATGTGATTGACAGCCGATACCGAAGCGGCAAGCCGCTGATCGTCACGACCAACCTCACGCTTACCGAGTTGCAGAACCCGCAGGACACGCCCCACGCCCGGATTTATGACCGACTGCTTGAAATGTGCGCCCCTGTCTGCTTCTCCGGCGAGAACTTCCGCAGGGAGAGCGCACAAAACAAGCTGAACCGCTTAAAGCAACTGATGAACGATTGAAAGGAGTTCGCCTATGACCGATAAAAAAGAGCATATCAGACACAGCATGAAAAGCACCGCACCCGCCGATTGCGTGACGGAAATCCGTATAGGGAACTCTGTTCTTGTCGTGTCCGGCTTTTTCAAGCAGGGCGCAAAGGAAACCGCCGCCGACAAAATGGCTAAGGTGCTGGAAGCGGAAGCTGCTACAAAATGAGGGCATGGAAAAGCGGTCATGCCCGGAAACATGACCGCTGAATGGATAAGTTAAATTTTAGTTTGTTTCTTGCAGCCGTTCGTACAGCTGACTGTCAATTTTATAAATTCCCTGATAAGGCTGTTCGATATAGTGTTTTCCGTTTTCCTCATAGGCAAAAATGGTACTTGTTCCTGTTTCAAACTGAAAATCAATCTTGATATAACTTTCAGTCTGCGGAAAATCTTGAACACTTTGCTTACTGGTTGGTTCAGAACTGGAAATGTCAGAAATTATTTCACTTATCCAAGCTGTGTCTGAATGATTTGTGGTGTTTTCCCCAACAGTTACATCAACAGATGTAATGTCGCTTGTTTGGGGCAACTGAATGGGAGCAGCTTTTTTCCCACACGCAACTAAAGTTAAAATGCAAGTCAGACATAAAAACAAAGAAATATATTTTTTCATAAGCCTTTTACCTCGCTAATTCAATTTTTGCCATTATAACACAGCAGAATGAAATGGACTATCAAATAAAAGTAAAATATTTATGAAGTTGAATCTGCGTGATAACCCTAACACAAAAAAACGTCATTTTGACGGGCGGTAAAGAAGCACTTTTACACTTTGCCGCTATACAAGCCGCCCCGCTGTATGGTACAATCGAAGTACGGAATAGTGGGGCTGGCTGTCGGAAACGGAGGAAACCATGTTAAGACAGACAACCCAAAACCTTATTACCGCCCTTTATCCGAGATTATCCCATGAAGATGAACTGCAAGGGGAAAGCAACTCTATATCCAACCAAAAGCGCATTTTGGAAACCTACGCCAAGCAGAACGGCTTTACCAATCTCTGCTGGTACACAGATGACGGTTATAGTGGTGCGAACTTCCAAAGACCCGGATTTCAAGCCATGCTTGCAGACATTGAAGCCGGGAAAGTCGGCACAGTCATCGTCAAGGATATGTCCCGTTTAGGGCGAAATTATCTTCAAGTGGGAATGTATACAGAAATGCTTTTCCCGCAGAAAGGCGTCCGCTTTATCGCTATCAATGACGGAGTGGACAGCGCAATGGGCGACAACGATTTTACCCCGCTGCGTAATCTTTTCAACGAATGGATGGTGAGAGATACGAGCAAAAAAATCAAGGCAGTTAAGAAAGCAAAAGGCATGAGCGGTAAGCCTGTTACCAGCAAGCCCGTGTACGGCTACCTCATGGACGAGGACGAAAATTTCATCATTGACGAGGAAGCCGCCCCGGTAGTCAAGCAGATTTACCAGCTTTGCCTTGCCGGGAACGGTCCGACCAAGATAGCCCGTATGCTGACCGAGCAGGAAATCCCCACGCCGGGAACGCTGGAATACCAGCGCACAGGCAGCATACGCCGCTACCACCCCGGCTATGAATGTAAGTGGGCGACCAATACCGTTGTTCATCTGTTGGAAAACCGGGAATACACAGGCTGTCTTGTGAACTTCAAGACGGAAAAACCGTCCTACAAGATGAAGCACAGCATAGACAACCCCATTGAGAAACAGGCGATTTTCGAGAACCACCATGAGCCAATCATCGACTTGCAGACATGGGAACGGGTGCAGGAGTTACGCAAGCAGCGCAAACGCCCCAACCGCTACGATGATGTGGGCTTGTTCTCCGGCTTGCTGTTCTGCGCCGACTGCGGTCATGTGATGTACCAGCAGCGGTATCAGACCGACAAGAGAAAGCAGGATTGCTACATCTGCGGCAGCTATAAGAAGCGCACCGCCGACTGTACGGCGCACTTCATCCGAACCGACCTTTTGACGGCGGGTGTGCTGGACAATCTGCGGAAAGTGACCGCCTATGCACAGAAGCATGAAGCCCGGTTCGTGAAGCTGCTTATCCAGCAGAATGAAATGGGCGGCAAGCGGAAACAGGCGGCAGCCACGAAGCAGCTTGAACAGGTGCAGAGCCGCATTGCAGAACTTTCCCGCTATATCAAACGTCTGTATGAGGACAATGTAAACGGGAAAATCAATGACGAGCGTTTTATGGAAATGTCCGCAGACTACGAAGCCGAGCAGCGGGAACTGAAGGAGAAAGCCGCCGCATTGCAGGGCGAACTGGACAAGGCACAGGAAGCCACGGTAAACGCTGAAAAGTTTATGAACGTTGTCCGCAAGTACCTTTCTATCGAGGAACTGACACACACCCTCTTGCGTGAAATGGTGGAGAAAATCGTTGTCTATGAATGTGAGTATGACGAGAACGAAGTACGCCACCAGCGCATTGATATTTATTATAGCTTTGTCGGCAAGATTGACTTGCCCGAAGAATAAGCCCGACCTATCCGACACCCTGCGCAAGTGCCGGATAGGAACGGCAAAATTTTTTACACTTCTATTACTTCTTTATCACACATAAGCAAAGAGCCAGGGAATGAAGCAGCTCATGGCTGGCGGCGGCGTTGCCCTCATCGGCATCACCCTGATCCCTCTGCTGAGCGGTCTGTTCGGCTGATCTTTTCCGGGCGGCGTCTGCCGCCCCGTACATATTTACTTGCAAGCATTTCCAGCCCCTCCGTGGCAAACGGATTTATTATTATAAAGGAAGCGCATTGCAAAACGAATATTCACTGTTATCTGAAAGGAAGGCGATTTTTATGCAGATTCTGACTCACCTTATTTTTTTGCTCAACCTGCTCAAGACCCTTATCAACCATTTTTCTTGATGGGTGGTGGCGCTGAGTGGAAACAGTTCTCAAAGCAATCTCCGATTGGATCAAGTCACTGCTGACAGCGGCGATCATGTCCAATCTTTCAGGCTTGTTTGATGATGTGAACACCCAAGTGGGCAACATCGCACAGCAGGTCGGCACCAAACCATCCAGTTTTGAACCGCGCGTTTTCGCTATGATCGAAGCGTTGTCCCGCAATGTGGTGCTGCCCATTGCAGGCATCATCCTGACCTTCATCGCCTGTTATGAGCTGATCGAGATGATCACCCAGCACAACAACATGGCACAGTTTGAGCCTGCGCTGCTGATGAAATGGATCTTCAAGACTGCCATTTCGGTCTGGATGATCTCCAACACTTTCGACATCATCATGGCGGTGTTCGATGTGACCCAGCAGGTGGTGGCAAATTCCAGCGGCATTATTTCCGGCAACACAAGGGTCAACGATATCGGCTTGTCGATACTGCAATCCAGCATGATGAGCATGGATGTCGGCCCACTGTTCGGGCTGTTTTTGCAGTCCTTCTTTATCGGTATCACCATGCGCATCCTGTCCATCGTGATTTTTGTGATCGTCTACGGAAGAATGATTGAAATCTACATGATGGTCAGCCTTGCCCCGGTGCCCATGGCAACATGGGGCAACCATGAGCAATCTCATGTGGGACAGAATTATCTTCGTTCTCTGTTTGCGCTGGGATTTCAAGGTTTCCTGATCCTGATCTGCGTGGCGATCTACGCTGTTCTGCTCCAGAATGTTGCAATATCCGGGGATGCCATCAACTCGATCTGGAGCATCGTGGGGTATACCGTGCTGCTCTGCTTCTCGCTGTTCAAGACCAGCTCTGTCGCCAAAACTCTGCTGGGTGCCCATTGATTCGGAGATGAAATTTTGGCAGCTTATATTTCCGTGCCGCGCGATTTCAGCAAGGTGAAGTCCAAAGTAGCCTTCAACCTGACCGCCCGGCAGCTCGTCTGTTTTGGTGCAGCGGCAGTCGTAGGCGTGCCGCTGTTCTTTGTTCTGCGGGACACCGCTGGCAATTCCGGTGCTACCCTCGGCATGATGTCGGTGATGCTGCCCATGTTTTTTCTGGCCATGTACCAGAAGAACGGTCAGCCCGCCGAAAAGATCCTGCGGTACTACCTTCAGGCGCGTTTTATTCGTCCGAAGGTGCGTCCGTACCAGACCCGCAATTACTATGCACTGCTTATGAAGGGAGATGACACCCATGATTCCGTTTCTGAAAAAGAATAAAGACGGCAAAAAGCCGCCCAAGCCCACAGTGCCCCGCACGGCACAGGAGAGCATTCCGTTCCAGCGGATGTTTGAGGACGGCACCTGCCGTGTCCGTCCCGGCTACTACACCCGCACCATCCAGTATCAGGATATCAACTATCAGTTGGCGCAGCAGGAGGACAAAACCGCCATCTTTGAGGAATGGTGCTCTTTTCTCAACTTTTTCGACAGCTCTATCCACTTTGAACTGTCTTTCGTGAATACCGCCACCGATTCGGCAGACTTCGAGAAGTCCATCCGCATCCCGTACCAGCAGGATGGCTTTGATGATGTGCGAGCCGAGTACAGCCAGATGTTGCGGCAGCAGCTTTCCAAGGGAAACAACGGCCTGACGAAAACGAAGTTTCTGACCTACGGCATCGAGGGCGACAGCATGGCGCAGGTCAAACCTCGGTTGGAGCACATCCAGAACGACCTGATGAACAACTTTCACAGGTTGGGCGTTCTGGCAAAGCCGTTGGACGGTACGGAGCGTCTGCGGCTGATGCACGGGATGCTGAACATGGATGGAGCCAACAAGTTCCACTTCAACTGGAAAGACCTTGTGCCCAGTGGTCTGTCCGTAAAGGATGCCATTGCCCCCACTGCGCTGGCGTTTAAGAACAGCCGCACCTTTCAGATGGGCGGCATCTTCGGGGCGGTCAGCTTTCTGAATATTACGGCTTCTGACCTGAGCGACCAGTTGCTGAAGGATTTCCTTGATATGGATTCCAGCCAGATCGTTACCATGCACATCCAGTCCGTTGACCAGAACAAGGCCATCAAAACCATCAAGCACACCATCACGGAACTGGACCGCAGCAAAATCGAAGAGCAGAAAAAAGCCGTCCGCGCAGGATACGACATGGACGTGCTGCCGTCTGATTTGGCGACTTACGGCAGGGATGCCAAGGCACTTTTGAAGGAGCTGCAGAGCCAGAATGAGAGAATGTTTTTGGTGACGTTCCTCGTGTTGAACACCGGAAAAACCGAGCAGGAACTGGAAACCAACGTGTTTCAGGCGGTCAGCATTGCGCAGAAGCACAACTGCGAATTATGCCGCCTTGATTTTCAGCAGGAGCAGGGGCTGATGAGCAGCCTGCCACTGGCAGACTGCCAGATTGAAATCCAGCGCGGTCTGACCACCAGCAGCACAGCGATTTTTGTGCCGTTTACCACACAGGAGCTGTTCGACAACGGCAAGGAAAGCCTGTATTATGGCTTGAACGCCCTGTCCAACAACCTGATTATGGTTGACCGCAAAAAGCTGAAGAACCCCAACGGTCTGATTTTGGGCACTCCCGGTTCCGGTAAATCCTTCAGCGCAAAGCGTGAGATCTGTAATGCGTTCCTCGTGACGGACGATGATATCATCATCTGTGACCCGGAATGTGAGTACGCTCCGCTGGTGGAGCGTCTGCATGGGCAGGTCATCCACATCAGCCCTGCCAGTACCCAGTATATCAACCCGATGGACATCAACAGCAACTATTCGGAAGAGGATAACCCGCTGGCTTTGAAAGCCGACTTTGTACTGTCCCTGTGCGAACTGGTGGTGGGCGGCAAGGAGGGCTTGCAGCCAGTGGAAAAGACGGTCATTGACCGCTGCGTCCATGTGATCTATCGCAAGTATTTCGAGAATCCCACCCCAGAAAATATGCCGCTGTTGGAAGATCTGTACAACGCCCTGCTGACGCAAGATGAACCGGAAGCCCGCCATGTGGCGGCTGCGCTGGAAATCTACGTCAAGGGCAGTTTGAACATTTTTAACCACCACACCAACGTGGATATCAATAACCGCATTGTCTGTTTTGACATCAAGCAGCTTGGCAAGCAGTTGAAGAAACTCGGTATGCTTATCGTGCAGGATGCCGTGTGGGGGCGTGTGACCGCCAACCGCAGTGCCGGAAAATCCACCCGGTACTATGCAGACGAGTTCCATTTGCTCTTGAAAGAAGAACAGACCGCCGCGTACAGTGCCGAGATTTGGAAGCGCTTCCGCAAATGGGGCGGCGTGCCCACAGGTGCCACCCAAAATGTGAAGGACCTTCTTTCTTCCCCGGAGATTGAGAACATTCTGGAAAACAGCGACTTCATCACGCTGCTGAATCAAGCATCCGGCGACCGAAAAATCCTTTCGGAACGGCTGAACCTCTCCGCAGATCAGCAGAAGTACATCGACAATTCGGAACCGGGCGAAGGACTGCTGATTTTTGAAAACGTGGTGCTTCCGTTTTCCAACCCCATCCCGAAAAACACACAGCTCTATAAGATCATGACCACCCGGCTCAGCGAGGTGGTGGAGCTATGAGCTTAACACATTTCAGCTTGTTTTCCGGCATCGGCGGCATCGACCTTGCCGCGGAAGCAGCGGGGTTTACCTCTGTCTGTCAATGCGAGTGGGCGGCATTTCCCGCCGCTGTGCTGGCAAGCCACTGGCCGGAAGTGCCCCGTTTTCAGGACATCACCACTGTAACAAAGGAGGCTTTCTTTGAAAAAACAGGACTTCGCACCGTCACCCTCATTTCAGGCGGCTTCCCGTGCCAGCCGTTCTCCACCGCAGGGCGGCAGCGCGGCTTCCACGATGAACGCTACCTGTGGCCCGAAATGCTGCGGGTCATCCGGGAATTGCAGCCCCGTTGGGTGCTTGGAGAAAATGTTGCTGGCTTCCTCCGTATGGGGCTCGACAAAACGCTCATTGACTTGGAGCAGGCAGGTTACGATGTTCGGGTTTTCGTATTACCTGCTGCTGCCGTTGGCGCGTGGCACGAACGGAAACGGGTATTCATCATCGGCTCCGCTGCTTCCCACACCCCTTGCCAGCGACACCGGGGATGTGGGCAAGGGGTTGGACATCCAAATCTCTGCGAACGGCAGCTATCGCAAGATGAACAAGGATGGCAAAGCATGGACGGCGCGGCTCTCTCATGTGGTCTACCGCATGACCCCCACCACGCTGGAAAGGCCCTACCTCAACCCGGACTGGGTAGAGTGGCTGATGGGTTTCCCGCGCAAATGGACGGACATTCCCTTTGGGCCGAAGAACCCGCCGACATCCCGCGCCTGACCGAAGAGGTGCCGAACCGCAGCAAGCGGATGAAAACACTGGGCAATGCAGTTTCGCCGCCGCAGGTGTTCCCGATTCTCAAATACATTGCGGACATTGAAACGGGCCGCTGTCCGATGGGAGGTGAAGAACCTTGAAAGAATTGCAGGCAAAAGCCAAAGTCACCCAGACCATGACCCGTGACGGTCTGGTGGTAGAAAATCAGGCTGACGGCACTGTGGAGAATGTTTCCTGCCGGGAAGCGGAACAGGATTATTCCACGGATGCCGAGGACAAGGCCGAAAAAATTCTGGAACGGGCCGAGGACATCAAGGACGGGCATAAAAATAAAAAGAAAGCGAAAAAGGCAGCAGAAACAGCGGCCACCGCCAAAAGTGAAGATGGTCTGCACCGTTCCGCTGCCCGTTTGGAATTGACCGAGGACGAACGGGCAGACCCGGAGTTGCAGCCGTACATCCACAAGGCGGAAGCAAAGGCCGACAAGCTGGATGCGGCCCGCGCCGCTCTGCCGAAGAAGCGTGTCCCGGTCAAGGAAAAAGTTTACGATGCAGCCAGCGGCAAGGCAAAATCCACCCTGCGGTTTGAGCAGCAGGACAAAGGCCCGCCCAGCCTGAAACCAAACCCGGCCAGCCGCCCGCTATCGGAAGCGTTGCTGTTCGCTCACGGAAAAATCCATGAAGTCGAACACGAAAATGTGGGTGTGGAGGGTGGCCACAAAGGTGAAGAACTGGTGGAGCATCAGACCGCCAAGGTCATCCGCAGCGGCATCCGGCACCACAAGATGAAGCCCTACAAGGCCGTGGAAAAGGCAGAGCGTCAGCTCATGTCTGCCAATGCAGAATACTTTTACCAGAAATCCTTGCGGGACAATCCGCAAATTGCACAGGCGGCCAGCAACCCCATTTCCCGGATGTGGCAGAAACGGCGTATCAAACAGCAGTATGCCAAAGCTGCACAGCAGGCCGGACAAGCCGCCGCGCAGGGTGCAGCCGCCACCGCAGAGAACGGTTTCCGGGTAACAAAGCTGGCGGCCGAGGGCGGCGAACGGGTAGCCGAATTTGCAGCCCGGAACTGGAAAACCATCCTGATCGTGGCGGTGTTCGGTCTGCTGGCTCTGCTCCTGATAACGGGGTTGCAGTCCTGCACCGTGATGGCGGGCACCGCTGGAACCGGCGTGACGGCATCCTCTTACTTTTCTAAGGACAAGGATATGCTGGGTGCAGAGAAAACCTACGCCAAGCTGGAACAAAAGCTGCAACGGTATCTCGACACCTACGAGGCCACCCACAACTACGATGAATACCATTTTTATCTGGACGAAATCGAGCATGACCCCTATGTGCTGATCTCGATTTTGTCCGCGCTCCATGATGGCGTTTTTACATTGGCCGAGGTGCAGGGCGAACTTGAAATGCTCTTTGAAAAGCAGTACATCCTGACCGAGACCGTGACCATGCAGATACGTTACCGTACAAAAATGATGGTCATTATTGGCCCGTATGGTGTGCCGCAAGTTATCACCTACCAAGAACCGTATGAATACTACATCTGCACGGTCAAGCTGAAGAACAAGGATTTATCCCATCTGCCCGTGGAAGTACTGACCGAAGAACAGCTTAGTGCCTATTCGCTCTATATGCGCACGCTGGGTAACCGGCCGGATTTGTTTGGCAAAGCGCAATACCCCAATGCGTCCACCATCAAGCAGCCCACCTACTACGATATTCCCCCGGAAGCGCTAAAGGATGATAAGTTCGCCGCCATGATGGAGGAAGCAACAAAGTACATCGGCTACCCGTATGTGTGGGGCGGCAGTTCGCCCAGCACCAGCTTTGATTGCAGCGGCTACATTTCGTGGGTGTTGAATCACTCCGGCTGGAACGTGGGCCGTCAGACCGCGCAGGGCCTTTACAACTTCTGTACTCCTGTTTCGGCCGCACAGGTCAAACCGGGTGACCTTGTGTTTTTCAAGGGCACCTACGATACCCCCGGCGTGAGCCATTGCGGTATCTATGTAGGCAATTCCATCATGCTGCACTGCGGCGACCCTATCTCTTACACAAACCTCAACTCAAAATATTGGCAGGAACATTTTTACAGCTATGGGCGTTTACCGTGACGCCAGAAAGGATTTTGTATGGCAAAAAGACTTTCCCGCATTGAGCGCGATATTGAACGGCTCAAAGAAAAAATCTCTGAATACCAGCAGCAGTTGAAAGAACTGGAAGCTGCAAAGACTGAACAGGAAAACCTGCAGATCATTCAGCTGGTGCGCAGCATGAACATGAAGCCGGACGAGTTCGCGGCCTTCCTGCGCAGCGGTGCGCTGAATGCTGCACCCACCGCCACACCGTACCACAAACAGGAGGATGCCGCCAATGAAACCTGATTGGAACCGCCGTTTTGCAGCTGGGCTGCTGGCTATCCTGCTCTGCCTCTGCTCCTTTTCCATGCCCGCTTTTGCAAGCGGCTCTGACCCTGCCCCGGAACCTCTGCCGGAAATTCTGGACGAGAAAACTACCACTGGCGGCATGGAGCCGGAGGGTGTACCTATCACGCCCAAAGGCAACGCAACACTGGTGGATGATTTCTACGGGGACAAACAGCTTATCACCGTGACCACCAAGGCCGGGAATTATTTTTACATTCTGATTGACCGCGCCAACGAGGACAAAGAAACCTCTGTCCACTTCCTGAACCAAGTGGATGATGCCGACTTGCTGGCTCTGCTGAATGAAGAACCACAGGAAACCGAAGTCTGCACCTGCACCGTGAAGTGTGATGTCGGGGATGTCAATGAAAACTGCCCCTTGTGTGAAAAGAGCCTGCGCAACTGCACGGCCCCGGAAGCTGTGAAAACTGACACCGAAACGCCGCAGGAAAAGCCGAAGTCCAACATGGGCAGTCTGATGATCCTGTTGGTGCTGGCTCTGGCGGGCGGTGGTGCGGCCCTCTATTATTTCAAGTTCCGCAAACCCAAGACCGACACCACCGGGCACGATGATCTGGACGAGTACGATTTTGGCGAGGACGAAGATGCAGACGAGGAACCGGCTGAAATCGAGAGTTCTAATGATATTTCCCAATAATCTTTCTCTTATCATAAAGGAACCGGGTCTACCCATTGTCGAGCAGACCCGGTTCTCATTTTTCAAAATCGTGAGAATTGGGATTGTACCAGCGAGAATCGTTCAAAAGAACAAAATTTCCTCTTTCTTTGCGCTCTCCCTCATAAATCGCGTGGCAATTAGGGCAGGTAAAGAAAAATCTATAATGGTTTGAACTACTCAGTGTTTCATACTCTCCTTGCATTTGTGAGCCGCAGAACTTGCACGTTTGAAACATTTTATCCCCCTGCCTTTATATCACTGATTGCTGCCTGTAACATTGCTGCCGCAACAGCAGCGGCAATATCTTTTACCGTATCCAATGCCAAAGGCAATCCCTTTTCCTTTATAACTTTTAGGGTTTTATTCCACACGGTGTCATTCTTTATTTTGTCTAGGAACTCATGTCCTTCCCAAGTTAGTCTGCCTACATAAAAAGCATACAATCTATCATCTGCATAACGCGACACATAGGAAGATACCAATTGCGCATCATGTAAAAGACTACAATGATATGCAACCACTTCTGGTGTATAATCGTTCAATCCCAAATCGTGATATGATAAAGCCCTGTCTATGTATTTTTCCTCTATTGCAAAAAGAATTTTTCGGATTAGCACCATATCTCTTTCCATTGTATCACCCCTTTTTTAATCATTATACCACATATTTCATCTACATAAAAGGATGGTGTTCTATATGAATTTAGTTATTGCCGAAAAGCCCAGTGTGGCCCGTAGCATTGCCGCCGTGATCGGAGCCACTGAAAAGCAAAACGGCTATTGGCAGGGCAGCGGGTATCTGGTCAGCTGGTGCATCGGGCATCTGGTGTCCTTTGCGGAAGCGGGCCAGTACGATGAAAAATACTGCAAGTGGAAGTATGAAGATTTGCCCATCCTGCCCCAGCCGTGGCAGTTCATTGTCCCGGACGAAAAGAAACAGCAGTTTGAAATTGTGCGCTCTCTGCTCAACCACCCGGATGTGGACAGTGTGACCGCCGCGACCGATGCAGGCCGGGAGGGAGAACTGATTTTCCGTTTCGTCTACCAAATGGCCGGTTGCACAAAAACTGTGAAGCGGCTCTGGATTTCCAGCATGGAGGATGCCGCTATCCGGGAGGGCTTTGCAAACCTGCGCCCGGATTCGGATTATGATGCTCTGTATCAATCGGCCCTCTGCCGTGCAAAGGCGGATTGGCTGGTGGGTATCAATGCAACGCGACTGTTTTCGGTGCTGTATCACAAAACCCTGACGGTAGGCCGGGTGCAGACCCCGACACTGAAAATGCTGGTGGACCGGGATGCAAAAATCCTGCGCTTCCAGAAAGAAAAGTATTATACGGTCGGCATCCATTCCGACAGCCTGAAAGCAGACAGTGGGCGCATTGCGGATGCAGAAACCGCAAATTCTCTCAAAGAAAAATGCACAGGTGCAAATGCAGTCTGCACGTCCATTCGGCGAGAGAAAAAGGCGGAACAGCCGCCCAAACTTTATGACCTGACTACCTTGCAGCGGGAGGCAAACCGCCTGTTCGGCTTCACGGCAAAGCAGACCCTTGACTATGCCCAGCAGCTTTATGAAAAGAAACTGCTGACCTATCCCCGCACCGACAGCCAATATCTGACCGAGGATATGGGCCAGACAGCACAACATCTTGTGTCTGATCTGCTGGGGCTGCTGCCCTTTGCCCAAGGGCTTGACTTGACCCCGGAAGTGGGCCGGATTCTGAACAGCAAAAAGGTATCGGACCACCACGCCATCATCCCCACGTCCGAATTTGTAAAGCAGGGTTTCACTGGTCTTGCCGAGAGTGAATGCAAGCTGATGAGTCTTGTCTGCGCCAAACTGCTCTGCGCGATAGCCGCGCCCCATGAGTACGAAACCGTGACTGCGGTATTTTCCTGTGCAGGAAATGAGTTCACCGCCAAGGGAAAGACCGTGCTTGTCCCCGGCTGGAAAGAGATCGACCAACGGCTCCACTCCACCATAAAAGCAGACGGCGAAGAAGAAGCGGAAAGCCTGAACACCCTGCCAGAACTGGCCGAGGGGCAGAGTTTCCGCGTAACTTCTACCGTATCGGAACACTTCACATCCCCGCCGAAAGCCTACACCGAAGATACGCTCCTGTCAGCAATGGAGCGGGCAGGGGCCGAGGATATGCCGGAGGACAAGGTGAATTGCTCCGCAGGAGCAAGAGAGGGTGGCCTGGGCCAAGCGGAACGCAAGGGGCTGGGTACTCCGGCCACCCGTGCGGCGATTCTGGAAAAGCTGGTGCAAATGGGCTTTGTGCAGCGCAAAGGCAAACAGCTTGTCCCCACCAAGGACGGCATCAATCTGGCGGTGGTTCTGCCGGAAAGCCTGACCTCTCCCGTCCTGACCGCCGAATGGGAAAATCGCCTGACCGAGATTGCCAAGGGTAATGCAGACGCAGACGAGTTCATGGCCGAAATTGAAGCGCAGGTTCGCCAGCTGGTCAAGACCTATTCTTGTATCAGTGCAGATAAGCAAAACCTGTTCCAGTCGGAACGGGTTATCATCGGTAAGTGTCCCCGGTGCGGTGAAAACGTCTATGAGGGCAAAAAGAATTTTTATTGCGGGAACCGTGGCTGTCAGTTCGTGATGTGGAAGAATGACCGCTTCTTTGAGCAGCGGAAAAAGGCGTTCACCCCAAAGATCGCCGCCGCTCTGCTCAAAAACGGCAAGGCAAAGGTCAAGGGCCTCTACTCCGAGAAAACAGGCAAAACCTATGATGCAACGGTGCTTCTGGCAGATACGGGAGGCAAGTACGTCAATTACCGGGTAGAGCGCAAAGAGTAAGGCAAAAATACGAGGGCCGGTTATGGTAAGGTGAAGCATTCATTTTGCCATAACCGGCTCTCTCTATCCGTAGGATAGCAAAAAGGAGTGTGACCAAATGAGCGAATTATTTTCCATCCAGCTGCAAAATCGGCAGCATCAAGGCAGGGATGGTGTCTGGCTGGACCTGCCTACCACAACCGAACAGGTACAAGCAGCCCTGCGGCAAATCGGCATTTCGTCCGATAATCCGCAGGGCCTTTTCATTTCCGGCTACTTTGCCGAGGAAGAAAAACGCTTTGCAATTCCTTATAACATGGTGCTGGCATCCAATGTGGACGAACTGAACTTTCTGGCATCACGACTGGAAACACTCTCTACCGGGGAACGCGCAGAGCTGAACGCCGCCCTGCAAGCCCCGCAGAGTGAGCTTCTCAGCATCGGGAGAATCACCGACTTTCCCGAAAACGTGGAATATTATGTGCATCTGCCGGATGTGCGCGGCCCTGCCCAGCTGGGAGCTTACTCCCTGAATCGCTCCGGCATGGTGGATATGCCGGAAGAATGGAAAGGCGGCATCGACACGGCGCAGTTTGGCCGCTATGTGGCCCAGCAAGAGCAGGGCGCATTTACCCAGTACGGCTACCTTATCAAAAGCGGGGACGAGTGGCAGAAAGTCCACGAAGGCCAGCCTGTGCCGGAGGAATACCGGGTACTGTCCTTTCCTGTGCCGGAAGTCATGCGGGATGCAGCCAATATCCCGCCGCCTGTTCAACCTGAAACAGAACCGCAGAAAGTTATTCCCATTATCCTGAACGGTAAGGACAGCGCAGAACGGATGAAAGAAATCACGGACCGGCTGGAAACAGGCATTCAGCAGTTGTTCGACAGTGACCGCTACAAAGCTTACCTCACCACGATGGCAAAATTTCATAATTACAGCTTCAACAATACCTTGCTGATTGCCATGCAAGGCGGGCAGCTGGTGGCGGGCTTCAACAAGTGGAAAGACACGTTCCACCGCACCGTAAAGAAAGGCGAAAAAGGCATCAAAATCCTTGCTCCTGCGCCGTACAAGGTCAAGCAGAAGATGGAAAAGCTGGACGAACAGGGCAAGCCCGTTTTGGACAAAGACGGTAAGCCACTGACCGAAGAAAAGACGGTGCAGATTCCGGCTTTCAAGGTAGTGTCCGTGTTCGATGTCAGCCAGACCGAGGGCGAACCGCTGCCGACCATTGCCGTGAATGAACTGTCCGGCAGTGTGCAGGGCTACCAAGATTTTTTCAAGGCGTTGGAACAGGCATCCCCGGTGCCCATCGGGTTTGAGGACATCGAGGGCGAGGCGCACGGTTACTTTCATCTGCTCGACAACCGCATTGCAATTCAGGAGGGCATGAGCCAGCTGCAAACCATCAAAACGGCCATCCATGAGATCGCCCATGCTAAGTTGCACGCCATCGACCCAGACGACCCGGAACAGACCAACCGCCCGGACAGCCGCACCCGCGAAGTACAGGCCGAAAGCGTGGCCTATGCCGTCTGCCAGCATTACGGGCTGGACACGTCCGAGTATTCCTTTGGCTATGTGGCCGGGTGGAGTTCCGGCCGGGAACTGGCCGAGCTGAAAGCCTCTCTGGAAATTATCCGCAGCGCGGCCCATGAGCTGATCTCTGCGCTGGACGAACATCTGGCAGAACTGCGCCAGCAACGGGAAGCGAATCTTTCCGTTGCACAAGAGGCCGCATTTGCGCTGGACGACGGCAGCACCCTGTTCATCCAGACCTGTGATTCCGGCTATGACTACACTCTGTATGACCCGGACAACAGGGCTCTGGATGGCGGGCAGCTGGACGCACCCGGTCTGACCCTGCCGGATGCCGGGCAGGAAGCACTTAATCTGCTGGGGCAGACAGCCAAGGTGTCGGAAGTTTTGTTGGGTGACAAGCTGGCGGTGTTCCAAGAGGCGGCAGAAAAAGCGAATGAAATTCCCGAACCTGTTAAAATTCCAGACCCAGCCGCAGAACCTACGGTCACGATTCTGTGGAGCGAAAGTGACAAGCTGCAGGACGGCGAAATCATGCCGCTGTCCGTGGCAAACCGCGTCTTTGAAGAACTGGACACCGCCCAGCACACGGACCGGGAAAAGGACGGCTACACGGGCGGCTGGTACGACAAGACCGCATTCCGTATTGATTTTACCCTGAACGGCCAGCCCGACAACTACGAGGGGCGGCAGGATTTCGGGGACGGAGAGGGTTCTTTGGTTCAGCATATCCAGAACTACCACGAATACTACGCCAAGGACGAGAACTGGAAAATTTTGTGCTGCACAACAAAGGCCCGGAAGCGTGGGAACAAGACAAGGCAGAGCGGGAAATGGTGCTGACCGAGTTTATCCCGTACCTCAAACAACATTGCAATCTTTCGGCCATGGAGCAGGCAGCCACCGCCGCTTTGCGAGAGGGTCAGAACATTTCGCCAGAACAGGCTGCCCATTACAACGCTGTTGTGGCCTATGTGCATGACTGCCGCCCGCTGCTTAACCAAGGCCAGTATAACTTGCCGGAACCGCCCAAGCTGGCCGACTTCGACCAGAGCTTGCAGGACTACAAGGCGCAGGTACAGGCCGAGATCGCGCAGGAAGCGGCCGCTGCCGGAATGACCATAGAGGAATACGTGGCGGCAGATTTTGAGGCACCGCAGCAGGACAGCTTTTCCATCTACCAGCTGCGTAATGAGGATTCCACCCGTGATTACCGTTTTGAACCTTACGACCGCCTGCAGGCTGCCGGTTTGACCGTGGACAAGGCCAACTATACGGAAGTATACGCCGCACCGCTGACTGCTGGCACCACGTTGGAGGACATCTACCGCACATTCAATGTGGACTATCCGGCAGATTTCAAGGGACACTCACTGTCTGTTTCGGATGTGGTGGTGCTGCACCAGAATGGGCAGGACACCGCCCACTACTGCGACAGTGTGGGCTTCCAGCAGGTGCCGGAGTTCTTGCGGGAAAATCCGCTGCGCACCGCAGAACTTTCCACCGAACAAAACGAAAATATGATTGATGGCGTGCTGAACAATGCGCCCTCTCTGGGTGAATTGGAGGCCAAAGCAAAGGCCGGAGAACAAATCTCTCTGACAGACCTTGCCGCCGCAGTTAAGAACGAAGAAAAGGCACCGAAAGCCAAGAAGTCCCGCACAGCCAAACCGAAAAAGCCATCCATCCGGGCACAGTTGGATGCCGCGAAAAAGGAGCAGAGCAAACAACCGCTGCCACGAGAAAAGACAAAGGAATTGGAGGTGTAAACCGTGCAGAAATTTGAAAATATGGATGTGATCGCTGCGCTGGAAGCTATCATGCACCAGAACACCGCATACTACCAGAGCGATTTTGCCTATGACATTAAGCTGTTGCGGGAGGCTGTCCGCAGCGATCAGCCGGAAGATAAGCTGCTGTTGTGGCTGTCCCGGCCTTCTGGAACATTCTGCTTCCGGGAACGGGATGTGCTGCTCAAAGACACCCAAGCCTACAACACATGGAAGTTCTGCGGCGAACAGACCCGTGACCGGATTCTTGCCTATGCGGTGGAACTGACCGGTACGGCCAACGGAACTGTGCAAGGCAATCTGTATGAACTGGACTACCAGCAGCACTTCCAGCACATTCGGGATGCCGCCCTACCCGTGGGTGCCAACCGTCTGATCTACGAAAGTGGGATGCGGGAGATTGGCCCGAAAGAGCATTTCGACAGCCGCCCGGACAAATATTTCGGGGAGTTCGTGCGGTATGAAATGCAGCCCCGTGACCCGGAACTTCTGCAAGCGGCCATCCGGCAGGAGCAGCGCAGCCGGGAACCTGCACGGCCCGGTGATTTCAAAGAACATCTTACGGCACTGCATACCGGGCTGATTGAGGCCGAGGCGCAGCGTATCACGGCAGACATAAAGCGGCTGGCTGCTCCCAACAGCCCGGACAAGAATCATTTTATGGTGGAGGTGTCACCCTACTTCACCAAGCTGGCATCCAGCCGGGACACGGACCAGCTGCTTGCCATGCTGCCGTATAAATCTTTACATCTGTCCAGCGTAAAAGACCGTTTTGGCATCTACGCGCTGGTTGACAAAAACGAGAACCGAGATAAGAACATTTGCAAACCCCGTGCTTCCGTCCGCAAGCAGCTTTCCGAAACAAAACAGGCCGCCAGCCCGAAAAAGGCAGCGGCCCGCAATAAGCAACACGAAATGGAGGTCTGACACATGAATTTTAGCGTGGAAGAAGAAAATTTGATCTGTATGTACCACACCTCTGACCGTCGCCGCACAATGGCACGGATGCTGGCTGCCCTGCCGGACATGGACGCAGAAATGCGGCATCTGGTAAATAGCACCATTGCAAAGTTGGAGCGCATGACCGATGCAGACTTTGATGGGCAGAGGTTTGATTTTACGAGTGAGTGATACCGCCAAATTGACAACGACACATTATTTTCATTAAAAGTAATGTGTCGTTGTCAACACAGAAATAGCCGGACACGGTGGCCTTGTGGCTGCTGTGTCCGGCTATTATTATTTTTTATAATGATATTCAATAAAATTTCCGCTAATAGGAGAGAACTTTACATATTGACCAACAAGATTACGTCCTCTATCTCCTATGATAGCACCATCGACACCAGTAACAGTAGGTGAAACCGAGCGCAAGTCAATAGTGTCAACTTCTGTTACTCCATCCGGAAAAGAAATTCGGGCGTTTCCACTTTTAACAGTGACATCAGGAAAAATATGTTTACCATTTACTTCTCCAAAGAGTTTGTAGTTGTCTGGCAGGTTTGTTTCAATACATATTCCATCTTCTTTAATGCTTAGCCTAAACTCAACATTGATTTCTTTTCCTGATTCGGGCATTGGCTTTTGCATATCCGATGGCAATGGGGGAATTTCCCCCAACCTAATAGGACGACCTCTATATCGCCAAGTATAAAATTCATCCTGCTTCAATCCATGACTCAGCATATTCCAAAA
>ENA-OPDC01000279-OPDC01000279.1-human-gut-metagenome-genome-assembly--contig:-NODE-279-length-25898-cov-2.518632_pt1 | contig 25898 bp, 16 predicted proteins | sample MGYA00241620_ERZ501503 | MGnify/ENA primary metagenome ERZ501503 (study PRJEB25962, sample SAMEA2042659) | human gut metagenome | biome: human gut; feature: human-associated habitat; material: faeces...
CTTCATAGCTATATTGGGGATGTTTGGTTCTGGCAATAATCATTTTCGGATAAGCATCTCGAATCTGAAGCCGAGGAAAGCATTCTCTCTCAAATGTTTACTGCCCGGAAATGTTGTCGCTGATCTGAATATAAAACTTCTCGTTGCTTCTCTGAGCAACAAAGTCGATTTCCTTTTGATAGAGCTTGCCGACATAAACATTATATGAAAATAGATCATACGCTCTGTTTTTTGCAATATTTTATCTTGCGAATTTATCATTGTAACGAATATGCATATCTTCCCAATCCATGAACAATACATAAAATACTTTCCCGTATTGCGGGCTCTCTGTAATTCTTCCATGATCAAGAACAGAAAAATAAGTTCCGTCAGCTTTTCGAAGATGAAAGTGAATATAGTCATTTTCATTGCCGTTGTCAATCTGTTCCCAGATACTTGATTCTATCTGTTGCTGTTCATCTTCACGAATCAAGTTGCGAAAACTTTTCTCAGTAAGTTTGAACAGTTCATCTATATCTTTATATCCGGACATATGAAGAAATTCATCATTTGCAAAAAATAGTTCATCATCTTCTTTGTCAGCTCTGTATATGATGAATGCACCTGGAAGATGTTCAGAGATATCCTTGAATGCGAATCCAAGTTGTTTGCGGGCACCTGACCGAAGTCCTTCTCTGTAGACCATACATCCATTTTTTCCATGAAGCTTTATTTCATAAAGAGCGGCATCTGCGCAGCGCATGAGTTGTGAACGATTGGATGCAAATGTTGGATATTCTGCATATCCTAGAGAAATATAAAATGCATGTTCCTTACCATGGTATGAGAATGATTTAGGAAGTTTGGTGAATTTCTGCAGCTGTATATCTGCTTCTGCAAAGGTACAATTTGGTAAAAGAATGCAGAATTCGTCACCACCATTTCTTCCAAGTAATGCATCGGATGGGAAAAAAGTCTTCATGCTGTCTGCAAGACTCTTTAGTGCTCTGTCTCCGTAATTATGTCCATAGATATCATTAATAAACTTGAAATCATCGATATCAAGGAGCGCAGCCACAAAATGTGCTTTTGGATTTTTTTGAATCATTTTTTCTGCAAATTCATCAAATCCATAGCGGTTATAAATATTTGTAAGAGAATCTGTGTGCGCCAGTATCTGAAACTTTTTCTTATGTTCTTTTGCTACTAACCATACTCTGGTAAGAACTGACAGGAGAAGGCTTATTGTAAGAAACATTCCGATGATGATTATCAGTAATGTGTTATTTCTCCATCCACTTTTAGGAGTTACTTCAAATTTCCAGTTTTCATCTCCTATTGTAAATGTATAAGAAACAGGACGATTTATTTGCCCATCTGATTGATAAACCACTTTATAAGTATCACTCCATGGAGCGTCTGTTTTTGAAATTTTGTATTCGTATCCAAAATTTGAAAGTGCACTGATTGAATCTGAAAAAATATCCGGAACACGCAGGATAACAATAGTAAATCCCCAGAAATACTCATGTCCGTTTTTATCTTTCAGGTATACGGGATTGCGGACTGCAATTCCATATCCTCTCTGTTTTAATTTGAAGGGGCCCTGCGTAATGATTGTATGGTTGTCTCTTGCGTAACAGGAAATTTTTCCGCGGTCTTTATCATGGATCAAATCAATCTTACCTGCCTCATTTTCATTAGCCGGATAAATATCTGTAACAACACCATTAGGAGCGAGCTGTACACTTTCAATAGAATCAGACATAAGATTTCCTGCAATTGTTTCAAACTGATGGATTTCGCCATCTTCACTTATTAAGATTTGCTCCAAGGTATCTGTGATCTCAATTCCATTTGTAATTTCATTCTTTATTCGTTCGCCATAGGTGGCTACGTTTAATTGTGCTGTTATGTGTCTCTGCTCTTTTTCGTGGGTGTCTGTTTTGTATACAATCAAACTAATAAGGCATATGCCCAGTAAAAAAGTGATAAGAGGCACAAGTGTTTTCTTTTTCACTTGGTTCACCTCATTTTGTCCATGGGAATTATTATAATAAAGCATTATATCACAGAAGTTGAAAACAGAATAAGTTTTTTGAAAAAAACGAACTGTGCAAAATCTTTATACATCTATGACAGAAGAATGTATATCGATAGGAATTTGTGAAATCTATATATTTTAAGAAGGAGCCTTCGCTTATTCGAAAGCTCCTTTTCTGCATACCTTACTTTTTCAGCCTTAAGCCATCTCGAAATACTTCGCCCACACACTGTCGCTGACCTGAATATAAATCTTCTCACTGCCTCTCTAAGCAACAAAGTCGATTTCCCTTTGATAGAGCTTGCCGACATAAACATCATATCCACGGCGAAGAATCTCGATGCAAACGATGTTTTCATATACTCTGCCATAATCCATATACTGTCTGCTAATAGTATATGCAAGATGTCGCTTTCAAAAATACAAAATTTTTTATTTTTTGAAAGTGGTGACTATGTAAAGACAACCCGATTCTTTACTTAATTTCATGAAAAATGTAAAAATCTAATGTTACGAGTTTCTTACGAGCTGCATTAAAAAAAACTCGCAAGAAAACTCGTCAGAAAAAAAGTAAAAAAATTTGCTTTTGACCACTGTAAAACATGCTCTGAGCGTTTCGTTATATGAAGGAATAATTTTTCTTTCATATTTCAAGGAAAAGAGGATAAAGAAATGTCAGAGAAAAGATGTTATACAGTTCAAGAGTTACAGGAAATCTTAGGAGTCAGCAGACCTACTATTTATAACCTTTTAAAGAAAAAGGAATTCCGGTGGATCCAGTTGGATGGCGGAAAGTATCGCATCTCAAAGAAGAGTTTCGATGACTGGCTCGATAACAATGAGCATGATAAGGAGTATTATTTCGGAGACAGACGATTTGATGAGCAGCCGGAGAGAGAGTAAACGGGCTGATAAAGAAAACAGGTAACTATTTAGAACAAAAAGGGCAGTAATGGAACAAAAACCATTGCTGCTTTTTTTAATTCCGAGAAATTGTTTCTGTCAACCAGACAAATATGAACAAATCCGTCAAAAATGAGTAAAACACCTTCTGAACCTTATTAAATTTTGAAAACAAACCTTATTTGTGGTGGAAAAATATTGTGCTATATAGATAAATGCAAGAAACAAATAAGCATACTAATTGTTGAAAAACACTATAAAACATGATATTATGGAAAAGAGTATGAATAATGTAGAATATTTATAAGAAATCAGATATTAAAAGGAACTGCCATTTGAGGAGTAAGGGATGGAATACAGAGTTGGTGAAATGGTATTTAATGACTGGGAGATTGTCCGGGAGATTGGAAGTGGAGCCAGCGGCCAGGTATGGGAGATTGTAAAAAAAGATCATGATATTTCCATATCGTCGGCCCTGAAGGTGATTCATGTCCCTAAGGACCCGTCATTGAAGAGAACCCTTTACGGGGATGGGATGGATGAGCGGTCCATCACGACTTTTTTTCAGGATATGGTCGATGATCTGACAGATGAGATCAAGATCATGACGGATATGAAGGGCTTCCCTCATATCGTAAACTGCGAAGATTATAAGGTAATCCGGTATGAGAATGAGATTCAGTGGGATATTCTGATCCGGATGGAGCTTCTGATGCCGATTCAGGCTTATATACAGGAGCATGCGATTTCTGAGGCGGATGTCCTGAGGATGAGCAGGGAGCTGGTGCAGACGCTGGAGCTCTTTGAGAGCAAAGGCATCATTCACCGGGATATCAAGCCGGACAATATTTTTGTCGATAATTACGGCAATTTTAAGATCGGCGATTTTGGTATCGCGCGGATCTGCGACAAGGCGTCGGCGGATCTCTCCAAAAAAGGAACGGAAAACTATATGGCGCCGGAGGTTTTTCACGGAAAAGATTACGACCATACGGTGGATATTTACTCTCTGGGACTGGTTCTGTATAAGCTGCTGAACAACAACCGGCTGCCTTTTTACCCGGAGACCGGTTCTTATTCGGAGTGGGATATGCAGCAGGCCCTCATCGACCGGCTGAGCGGAAAGAAAGAGCTGCCTCCGCCCTGTGCGGCTTCGGAGGAGTTTGGAAAAATTGTCCTTCGGATGTGTGCCCACGATCCCGCAGAGCGGTATCAGAACGCGAAGGAGATTCTGGCGGATCTGGAGCAGATCACAGGTTCAAAAGAGAACATTGCGGGTATGGCTGTGGCTCCGGAGACAGCTTCCGGCAGCAGCTCCAGCAAAAGCCTGGATGAGACCAGAGCCATGTTTCAAAAGGATGTGTTTATTTACGATGCAGAGACCGTGAAGAAGACTTCGAAGACAAACATCACGGGAAACAGCATCGGAAAATCCACCACCACCGGCACGACGCCGCCTCTGGAGAAAAAAGAAAAGAAACCGGAGACCCCGCCCAAAAAGCCGGAAGCAAAGAAGGAGCCGAAAAAAGAACCCGTCAAAGAGAAAAAATCAGATAAGAAAAAGGTAATTCTGCAGGGACTGGCAGGCTCCGCGGTGGCCGTTGCGGTGCTGGCTTATTTCCTGACAAACCAGACCTACACGCTGGCTGTGGAGGACGGTTCCGGCTCCGGAAAATACAAAGGCGGCCAGAAGGTCACAGTCACAGCGAAGGACGTGGACGGTTCCACCTTTGTAAAATGGGAGATCGACGGAAAGCTTTCCCTGACAGATGAGGAGCTCTCTTCCCAGACGATCAGCTTCAAGATGCCGCGGCATGAGATTCAGCTGGCTGCTCTTTACGATGTGAACAGCCATCAGGTCATCATTAACAACGGCTCGGGCTCCGGCGAATATAACGTGGGAGAGGAGATCACGATCGTGGCTGATGACCCGGCAGCAGGCAGTGAATTTGCCGGCTGGGACGTGGAAGACGGCACGGTCTATCTGGAGCATGCGGACAAGCAGAAGACAAGCTTTGAGATGCCCGATGACGAGCTGGAGATCACGGCCACCTATAAGACTCTTTCCTATGAGCTTCAGGTGGAAAACGGCCAGGGCGGCGGCACTTATGATTTCGGAAAAACCGTGAGAATTACCGCCCAGGAAAAAGCAGGAGCGACCTTCAAGGGCTGGGTGGTAAAAGAAGGAGAGCTGGAACTCTCTGAGGAGGAAGCCGCGAGCCCGGAGCTTACGATCTCCATGCCGGCAGCGGATGTGGTCCTTGCTGCCGAGTATGACCAGAATCAGCATCAGGTAACAATTAATGGCGGAAGCGGTTCCGGCAGCTACCTGGTGGGTGAAACGGTAACTCTCGTTGCCGATGAGGCCGGAACAGGAAAAGAATTTACCGGCTGGGAAGTGGAAGAAGGAGCAGTCTCCATCCAGAATGCGAATAAACAGAAAGCAAGCTTTGAGATGCCAGACGGAGAATTGGTCATCAATGCGATTTTCAAGGATATCGATTATAAGGTTTCCGTCAATGACGGGGATGGTTCCGGAACCTACCATTACGGGGATCAGGTGCAGGTGACGGCGAAGGATTCCAACAACGGCGTGCCTTTTTCCCATTGGAGCATCGATAAGGGAACTCTGGAGATCAGCGACCTGACCGTGCAGAACCTGACCTTTGCGATGCCGGCGGAAGAGGTGGCCATGACCGCTCATTACGCCCAGGAAAAATTCACCCTGAAGGTGGACGGCGGAAAAGGCAGCGGCATGTACGATGCCGGAAGCACCGCCACGATCACTGCCGACGAGACGGATGCCTCAGGCGTTCCTTTTGCCAGATGGGAAGTGACGGAAGGTTCCGTGACTCTGGAAAATGCAGAGAGCAGAGAAACTTCCTTTACGATGCCTTCGGAAAAAGTTTCCGTCAAAGCCGTGTATGAGGCCGGAGACCGCTACAGCGTGATGGTCTTTGGCGGAACCGGCGCCGGAATCTATGAGGAAGGCGAGATCGTGACCGTCACGGCGACAGAGGAGCCCGGCAAAAAGTTCAACTGCTGGTATATCTCCGCAGACGGCAGCGAAACAGTAGAAAATGACAACGCCAGCTTCTCCTTTGAGATGCCGGCAACGGACCTGATTATCACAGCAATGTACGACCTGGAATAGTATGAATAGATATGATATGACACTGGATGGAACAGAAAATAATTTGGTTCAGGGACTGACCGTGGAAAATCCCACGGGGTTAAAGGCGACGCTGCTGTCCCAGACAGGAAAGATGCAGAATCTCTTCCTGCCTTATCCGGCCAAGGGCACGCTTTCCTTTCCCAATGGACGGCTGGAAGATGTTCCGATCCACTTTGAGGCGGAAAACGGAAAATGGTTTTCCGTACGGGAAAACACGGCGCGGTATGCTGCCGTGGAAAATCCCTTTGAAAAAAGACTTCCTCTCCACAGTCAGGAGCTGATCCTCATACGGAACGGAAACGCCATGTTTATGCTGTATACAGAAGAAGTGAACGAAGCCAGCTTTATCCGCCACAATTATGTGGCCCTTCCCGGGGATCTTTTGATTGGGCGGAACGAAGACAACGATATCGTTTACTCCGCTCCGATGATTTCCGGCAGGCACGCAATGCTTCATTATAATGGAACAAAATGGACCATTTACGATCTGGATTCCACGAATGGCATCTATGTAAACGGCTTCCGGGTGAAGAGCATGAAGCTGGATCTTGGGGACGTGATCGATATTTTCGGCCTCCGGATCATTGTGGGCAGCCGTTTTCTCTCCATCAACGACGGAAACCATCGAGTCACTATTTCTCCGAAAAAAGCGAGATTTGTGGATGACACCAACAGCGTGATGAGCAATGTTCTTCCGGAAAAAGGGAGAAAAGCAGAGAATCTGTTCAGCCGTTACCCGCGAAGGCGGCTTGCTTTCGGAGATACAGCTATTGACATTGACAGTCCGCCGATGCCCCTCGGCAAAGACGGCATTCCGCTGATCATGCGGATGGGAAGCTCGATGATTATGGGAAGCACGGCGGCCCTCACGGGAAATGTGACGATGCTGGCCAGCTCGATCCTGCTGCCCCTTTTGTCCCAGGGATATACGAAGGAGCAGAAGGAAGAGTACGAGAAGCGGCGGCTGGAAAAATACCGGGAATATCTCGCCCTGAAAAAAGAAGAGATTCAGGAGGAAAAAGAGCGGGAGGAATACGTTCTCCGGCACAATTATCCGGAATTGTCGGAGGTTCTGGGCTATGTTTATGAGAAGAAAAAGCTCTGGGCCAGAACCAACAGCGACGACGATTTCCTGGATATCCGTATAGGAAGTGGAAACATTCCGTTAAAGGCGAAGCTGAATGCTCCCCGGGAGCATTTCGATATGGAGGAGGACGTTCTCAAGGATGAACTGGCGGAGCTGACGGACGAACAGGTGATGCTGGAAAATGTGCCTATCATGATCCGGCTTCTCGAAAATACCGTGCTGGGGGCCCAGGGAGCTCCGGAAGACGTTATTGGTTTTATCAACACCGTGGTTCTGCAGCTTGCGATCCTCTTCAGCTACGATGAGGTGAAGCTGGTCTTTCTCATGGAGGAAAAGCAGCTGGCGGATATGGGCTACATCAAATATCTGCCCCACGTCTGGGATGACCAGCGCTCCATCCGCTTTATCGCTACCAACGCTTCGGAGGCCTATCAGGTGGGCGAGTATCTTCAGAAAGAGCTGGAGAAGGACCTTGAAACGCCGAGAAAATGGGACAAAATCAGGAGCGAAAGACCCTATTATATCGTCATCACCCTGAGCAAAAAGCTGCTGGACGGAGTGGAAATCATCAAGAGGGCCATTGAGAAAGAGGAGACCATCGGTTTAAGCCTGATCACCGGTTTCCCGGATGTGCCCAAGGAGTGTTCCATCATCCTCGAACTGAACAAAGAGGAGGAAGAGGGCTTCGTCAATAACATGATCTACGTCCGGGAGCTGGACAAGGAGGATGAGACCTTTGTTCTCGATGATTTTGACGAAAAAGAAGCCCTTTCCAGCATGCGGGTACTGGCAAACACGAAGCTTCGGCTGGTTTCTCAGGCCTATTCCCTTCCGAAAACTTTCACTTTTCTGGAAATGTTCGGCGTGGGACGCATTGAAGATCTGAATACTGCGGAGCGCTGGCGTTCCAACGATCCGGTGACGAGCCTCGCGGTGCCCATCGGAATCGGAACCGACGGGGCGGAATTTATGCTGGATCTTCATCAGAAGTACCAGGGTCCCCATGGACTGGTGGCGGGAACCACCGGTTCCGGAAAAAGTGAATTTCTGCTGACCTATGTGCTTTCCCTGGCGGTAAATTTTCACCCGGATGAAGTGGCTTTTCTGCTCATCGACTATAAGGGAGGCGGCCTGGCGGGAGCCTTTGACGATCTCCAGAACCAGATTCACCTGCCCCATCTCATCGGAACCATCACAAACCTGGACGGAGCGGCCATCAACAGGTCGCTGATCTCGATACAGAGCGAGGTTTTACGCCGGCAGAAGATTTTTAACGATGCAAAAAGCCTGGCCGGGGAAGGCACGATGGATATTTACAGCTATCAGCGGCTCTACCGGTCAGGCGTTGTGAAAGAGCCGATGCCTCATCTTTTTATCATCTCGGATGAGTTTGCGGAGCTGAAACAGCAGCAGCCAGATTTCCTGGACCAGCTGGTGAGCATCGCCCGCATCGGCCGAAGCCTGGGCGTCCATCTGATTCTGGCAACCCAGAAACCGGCAGGCGTGGTGACAGATCAGATCCTGAGCAACACAAAATTCCGGGTCTGCCTCAAAGTGCAGGACCGGGCGGACAGTATGGATATGCTGAAACGGCCGGAGGCAGCAGAGCTCCGGGAAACCGGCCGCTTCTATCTGCAGGTGGGAAACAATGAATATTTCGCCATGGGCCAGTCGGCCTGGAGCGGCGCGGAATACGAGCCCCAGGATGAGGTCGTGAAGCAGAAGGACGAGAGCGTTCAGGTCATCGACTATGTGGGTTCGCCGATTCTGACGGTGAAGCCGGAAGTGACCAGAAATTCCACCGGAAGATCTCAGCTCGTTTCTCTCGTGAAAAGCATTATGGAGACGGCAAAGGAGCAGGGAGTAAGCCCGAAGGCCTTGTGGCTTCCGATGCTGCCGGATGAGATTCCTGCGGAGGAGAAACAGAAGCTTTCGGAGAGTCCTTTGACCACCTATATCGGAGAACTGGACGATCCGGCGAAGCAGGAGCAGTACCCGCTCTTTCTGGATCTGGAAACCTGCGGCCACATTCTCGTGTGCGGGGAGCCGGGAAGCGGAAAAACCTCTTTCGTGGAGGCACTTCTTTATTCCCTGGTGAAAAAAACGACGCCGGAGCAGTTTCAGTTCTATGCGCTGGATTATTCGAGCCGGTTGCTCAAGGTTTTCCGGAATCTGCCCCACTGCGGGGCGGTTCTCGAGGAGGACGACGCGGAGCAGAGCCCGGAGCTTTTCCGGCTGATTAACGAGATCATTCAGGAGAGGAAAAAGCTGTTTTCCAGACTGGAAGTGAGCAGCTTTTCCGATGCCATCAAGCGGGAGCCTCTTCCTTTTATTCTGGTCATCATCGACAACGTGGCAGGCTTCCTTCAGACGAAGGAGGGACAGAAGCAGTACGATCTTCTCCAGTATTACCTGAAAAACAGCGCGAATTACGGCGTGGCCTATCTTTTTACCATCAGTCACGTCAACGAGATCAATATGAGAACCCGGCAGGAGCTAAAACAGAGAATTGCGATTCAGCTGAAGGATAAATACGATTACACGGACATCCTGGGCGTCAAATGCAGCTGTCAGCCGCCGGAAAAACCGGGGCGTGGCCTTTTTAACTATAACGGCGAAGCCCTGGAAATGCAGCTTATGAGATTTGCCCCGGGGCTCGAGCAGGAAGAACGCATCCAGCGCCTGAAAGCGGAGGTGGAAGCGTTGACCCTTAAAAATCAAGGTTATCGGGGAGCGAGAAAGCTGGCAAAAATCCGGACGGATCAGGAATATGAAGAGTTCTTGGCGGGCTTTGCGGCAAACCGGCTCCCGCTGGGATATGAGGTGAAGACCTCGAAGCCCGTCGCTCTGCCTCTGAAGCAGTTTAACCAGCTGAGCCTTTATTTCAGCGAAAAAGCTTCGGCGGCGCTGATTTTTAAGAATCTCATCACCTATGCGAAGAAAGAAAACATGGTGGTGGCTTTTCTGAAGGCCGCGAAGGAAAGCTGTCTGGAGGAGCTGAAGCTTCCGGAGGATGCAAGGATTTTTGAATCGAGGGCGGAAGGCATCGGGCAGCTGGCGGCTTTTCTCTGTGCCAACGCCCAGCACCGCTACAATCTCTACACTCAATACTGCGAGGAGAAACAGTGGGACCCGGAGACGGCCATTGCAAAGCAGGAGACTTTCTCCCATATGAGGGGAATGTTCCGGCCAATTCTCGTCATTTTCGAGCGGTATTCCGATCTCGTTTCCGTGACGACGGAGGTGGCAGGCTATCTGAAGCAGTTCAGTTCCGTCTATGTTCTTTCCCGGTACGCTCAGATTTACCTAATGGCCGGGCTCTACAGCGACGAACCGCCCTTCCTCTGGGGAAATGAGCTTTATAAGTGTTTTAATACAGAAAAACTGGCCCTGCTTTTCGGAGAAAAACTGAACCGGCAGAGCCTGGTCAAGCTTCCCTACGATATGGAGAGGCTTCTGGTCAAAAAGCCGGCCAATCATTTTCTCATGAGTTACCGCGGGGAACTGCATCACCTTCTGATGCCCTGCGGAGAGCTTCGGCAGGAGAAGGTGAAAACCGACGACGATTCAATTTTTGAGGACAGCTGATGGGATATATAGAACAGGAAAACTGTGTTCGTCTCTGCAACGATCTTGCCAGGATGCTGGAGGAGGAAAAAACAGTCCTGTCCGGCTTTTTATCCGGGGATATCGCGGAGGAATATAAGAAACTGCTGGATTCGGAGATAGAAGAATGGGTCCGGCTGAAAAAAATCATAGGTACCATTTAATATTTTATATACAAGGAGGAAATAGGAATGGATAGTGCAGCAGAATTAAGCTTCAAAATGGAAAGCGCAAAACAGTGGCAGAAAAATGTGGAGGAAGAGTTTAAAAGGGTGGATGAGCTTTTAAAGCTCGTTGCCGAGGAGCTGAAAACCCAGCCCTACGAGGATGACACCATTATGATGGGACTGAAAAAGACAGGCGAGGCCCTGGCAGAGGCTTTTCAGACCCTGAGCCAGAACTTTATGAACGCGGTTGCAGGCTTAAGTGATATCATGGCAGAGTGGTCCAGAACCCTTACAAAGATTCTCGAAGCCATTGCAGAAGCAGCCAGAAAAATCGGACACTAATTGAAAGAAAGGATGAATTGACATGGCAGGATATATTTTAAAATACAGCGCAGGAACTTATCAGAGAAAAATCTCCGCATTGGAGGGTTATTATTCCCAGCTGGTGACACATCTGGAGCAGCTGAACACGTTACAGGGACAGATGAAGGACTTCTGGGACGGCTCCGCTTCCTCCACCGAGTACATGAACCTCATCAGTGATAAAATCAACGAGGTAAAAGACCGCATGGACGACTGCAAAAATACGAATCTTCAGTATCAGCAGGTGGTTGACGATCTGACAAATGCCGGTTCCACCGTTGACAATATCGTATCCGATGTAAAAGACGCCTCCAAAGCAGCAACCGACGCAGCAGGAGCGGCAGCAAGCATCGCAGGACTGATTGTATAAGGCTTCATGGAGATAAAGGTCATACCTGCAAAGCTGCAGAATCATACCTTTTATCTCGAAGAGGAAATCCGGATATCGCGCCGCATCGAGGAGATGGCAGAGGCCGCTTTTGCAGGAGATCCGAGAGGGCCGGAAATTTTGGAGGCCATCCGGAAGCTAAGAAAAAGCATGAAGCTTCGGCGTGATATACTGGAGGACCTGGATGGAGCTCTTCGGGATCAGGAGGTAGTTTTAGAAGAGTATGTGAGGGAGCTATGGAGACAAAATTACTGATAACCCTGGACGTGGCGTCCATCTCTCAGAGCTTTGAAGTGCTTGTGCCGGATTTTCTCAAAATCAAAGAACTGATCCCCTTGTTTGTAAAAATCGCGGAAGAACTCTCAGGAAATATGTATCAGTCGTCGGGAACAGAATTTTTGTGTTCCTGCGCGGAAAATACGCTGCTGGATTCCAACAGCACGCTGGGAGAGTACCAGATCAAAAACGGAGATCGTTTCATTCTGTTGTGAGAGGGGGGACAGCATGAAGGAAAAGAAAGGAATAGCAGGGCTTTTTCTTGCGGGCGTTTTGCTGGCAAACGGAACGGCAGTCAGTGCCGCAGAGGTGAAAAATCTCGAAGTGAACCGGATGCCGTCGGGAGATATGGCGGAATATACGCCGTCGAAGCCCATGGAACTTCTGTCAGGCCAGGATGCAGCGGAACTGGATGCGATCATGCAGGCCTACAATGCGGGCGGCAGCAGCCTCAATAAGAACGCTTCAGGAAGTTATTATTACTACGAAAATCTGGACCCCGTGGCAAAGGAGATCTACGACGTCATGCTGGGGGTGGCCCAGGACCCGGTGAGTGAAGGGAACATCGGTCTTATGATGACGGATATCGATCCGACGGGGCAGGATTACTATTATGAATTTAACGTGGCCTACCGGGCCCTCTGCTTCGATCATCCGGAGCTTTTCTGGCTCTATGCGGGGCAGGAGGCGGAGATGGTCTATCTCTCGGAAGCGGTCAACTACGGCGGTTTCTATTTTGTCTATATCAAGATGGCAGAGCCTTTTACGAACTATGAGACACAGATGAACGCCTTTAATGCAGCAGCGGCCTCTTTCCTCGCGGACATCAATCAGGATGCTTCGGACTATGAGATCGTCCGTCAGATCCACGATAAGCTCATCGATCTGGTAAATTATAACGATCCGGTGGGCGACGGCGAGGTGGAATGGGAGCGGGGCCAGGACCTGGCGCACACGGCCTACGGCTGCCTCGTGGCAGATTCCAGCGGAAATCCCAATTATGCGGTCTGCGACGGCTACACGCTGGCCATGGAATATCTCCTGCAGCAGTGCGGGATCGAGGCGGCGTTTATCGGCGGAATGGCAGGCTCCTCCCAGGCAGATGCCGGAGGCCATGCCTGGAACATCGTAAAAATCGAGAACGTCTGGTATGAGGTGGATGCGACCTGGGATGATGCAGGAAGCCAGGAGGATGACCTGACGCCGGGAACCGAGGAATACCAGTATTTCATGGAGGCCCTGAACGATCCCGAATACAGAGAGAAACTGGATCATTTCCTTTTTCTGGTATCCACGGACACGATCACCCATTTTGTGCCGGGGGACGAGTACAAGTATATCACCAGTGACGGGATGTACGAGATCCAGATGGTGCAGGAGAGCGTCCATATCCGCCTGAACAACAGCGAATGGGGTTCTGACTGTGACTCGGCGATCATTGCTCTGGCGCCAAACGCCATGCAGAGCTACCGGTGAGGAAGAAGCCTATGAAAAAACATGTAAAAAAGACCGCCGTTTTTCTGGCGGCGGCGCTCCTCTGTGAGGCGGTCATGCCCGTTTCTGCACTGGAGGAGAACGTAAAGAAGCAGCTGGAGGCGGTGAAAAGTCTGGCGGACCTGGATCTGGATTCCAATGCGGCAGCCATTCAGATTCTGCTGCAGCAGTGCATGGATCTTCTGCCGGATGGCGATCCGGTGAAGGCCACTTTGCAGAGCATCCAGGTGCTGACGGACGGCGGAAGCCAGAATACGGCAGCTGTGGATCTCCTGCTTGACGGGCTCCTTCAGGAAAGCGGGGGGAGTGAGACAGAGACGGCTGAGACAGCCGTCGTGGCAGCAGAAGGGGCTCAAGGGACCTTTGCGGGCATGGTATTTCCGGATCAGTCTTCCCTTCAGGGGACTGCCGGAACAACCTTTAACGCGAATCTCCCGGCCTTTGAGGTGCCGGAATTTCTCCAGACCCAGATCCCGGTCAGCGTCTTCGTGGATGTACCCGGGGACTGGGGAAACAATGCGGCCAGCGGCCGGAGCCTGATCTCCTATTCGCCGGTGAACGGTTCCGGAGCTATCAGCCCGAGGGCAGGCACGCTGACTATCAGCTACTTTGATATGGGAGCGGACGAGCCGGAGAGCGCTTTTTCCAATTATGAGAAAAGTATTTCGGATATGAGCGTCACCTCGGATATGCAGTCGGAGGATATTTCCTCCGCGAATCTGCCCGCCAGAAAGCTGAATTTCCAGATGAATGTGGGAGCCAACCAGTTTGCCTGCGAGACCGTGTGCTTTATCTATGAAGATACGGTCTATGCCTTTGAGCTGATGCAGGGGCAGCTGTCGGCTTATAACTATTTCCCGGTGTTTAGCCAGGTGGTGCAGAGCGCAGAGATTGCAGGCGGCGAGGCGGTGATTGAGACCGAGGCGCCGATGGTAGAGCCGGAAGAGCCTGTGGAAACTGAGGCACCGGCAGTAGAGCCGGAAGTACCCGCGGAGACCGAAGCGCCGGCAGCTGAACCGGGGACGCCCCAGGCACCGGAGGGCGGGGATATCAGCTCCTTCCAGTATGAGCTGAACGGTCATACCTACCAGTTTCCGACGCCCATGAGCGAGATTGCTCCGGAGGATATTCAGCTGGACCGGCAGATCCGGCTGCCCTATGATATCTCTTCCGACGCGGACATGGAGTCCGGCAGTTGGACAGAGATCATCAACACCCAGTATTTTTACTTTGAAAATTCACTCTATAAAGAGATGACGGGAATCACAAATATGACGGGCTACGACACGGTGCTGTCAGAGGGTATCCTTACGGCCCTCATCGACACCAACGGTACCTATCTGAATGTGGTTCTGCCCGGAAACGTCCATGTGGGCAGTTCCGAGGCGGATATCCTGAAAGGTTTCCCGGCTTTTGCAGGAAAGCAGCTGGACGGCGTGGCGACCTTTGTGGGCAACGATTATCTCTATGCATGCAACGTGCGGGATGACGGCTGCAACGGTTATGCGATTGTCCGGAATGACGATCCGTTTTACAGTGCGGTCACGATCATCTGTGAAAATTCCGTCATAAAAGAAATCAGTTTTGAATGCATCGGAGCCGAAAGGGCGAAAGGTGTGTTTCAATAAAAAAATAAAATAAGGAGAGAGAGTCATGAGAGGAAAGTATATGAGAAAGCTCATCTGCTGTATGCTTGTTGCAATGATGGGCGTGACGCAGCTGTGCTCCGTCGTTTCACAGGCGGCAGATATTTCCGGCCTGGCTTCCGAGTCCCGGCTTCCCATTGTTTTGACTTTGGGAGCGGACCTGTCGGAGGACCAGAAGAGCCAGATTCTTCAGTTCTTTGGAATCGACCAGTCAGAAGTAACAACGATTACGATCACAAATGCGGATGAGAAGGAGAAGCTTGGAAACCTGATTTCCGCAGAGAAGATCGGTTCCTACACCTACAGCTGTGCGCTTGTAAATCCCACAAACGCAGGCGGTATTCAGGTAAAAACGGCAAACTTAAACTATGTGACCAGCAACATGATCGCCAGCCAGCTGTCCACTTCCGGCGTTTATAACTGTGAGGTTCTGACAGCAGCGCCTTTCGAGGTTTCCGGTACCGGAGCCCTCACAGGTGTTATGATGGCCTACGAGGAGGCCAGCGGAGCCCAGCTTGACGAGGGCAAGAAAGAGCTGGCAAACGTAGAGCTCATCACCACAGGAAACATCGCTGACACTGTAGGACAGGATCAGGCGACCCTGGTGGTAAACGATATCAAGATTCATATTGTCAGAGATCAGATCACCGAGGAACAGGCCGTTCACGACGTTGTGGACAATGTCATCGGCGTGACGGAGACGGCGGCAGCAGAGGCAGCGGCAAATCAGGGCAAGGAAGCTCCGGCAAAGCTTGGCGAAGTCGAGAAGACCCAGCTCTATGATTTCAGCTACAAATTCAGCCAGATGGATTACGATTACGCCCAGATGCAGCCGACCCTGGAGCGCGTTACCTACAACGTAGCCACCAGCAGCGGTATCGACGACCCGATCACCGACACCTTCACAACGATCACCGAGGAGCAGGTTCTGCCGAGCAACAGTATTCTTCTGCGTACCAACGATGAAATCTGGGGCGAAGATGCGATCATCAACGCTACCAGCAGCGTTGCCGTATCTGACAGACCCGCAGAGCCGATCAATGTTTTCACAGGCGAAGCAAGTGTAACCGCAGCAGGCGGCGTGAAGGCAGATATGTTTATCTCCGACACCAACATTATTGAATACAAAGACCTGAACGGCTCCTACGCTCTGATGGATCTGAACGGAAATCTTCTCACGGAATCCATTTATGGCGAGGATATGATGGGCAGAGGCGGCTATATCATAGCCGAACTCAATGACGGCTCCGGAAAATCGGGCATCCTTGCACCGGACGGTTCTGTCGTTGTGGACTTCCAGTATGACGCGGTAAAAGTCGTAGGAAACATGTGGGCCGCAGGCGTGGTTCTCACAGAGGGCGGCACGGAAGATGACTACGATTATACGGACTATACCAATTATTATCTCATCGACCATGTGGATATTTACTACATCGGCACCCAGGGAACCCAGTGTGTCGGTACCCTTGGAAGAGATGATTTTTACGATACGGACAGCTGTGCGGATTATATCAACATCGAGGCGAGAAGTGGTGTGATCACTACTTATGATTCCTCTTTCAATGCCGTACAGACGACGGATTCCCTCTATAATTTCGGGGAGTATGACTATGACAATTCCCTGGAAGAGGCCATTCAGCAGAAGACCGGTTATTATGTCAGAAGCTTCTATGGCAAATATGCGATGGCTTCCGGCGATAACGGTTATGGAATCATTGACCGGTATGGAAACCTGATCGTTCCCACAAATTTCAGCAGCTTTGATACTTCCTTTGACACCTATGAAAACGGCGGATATTTCCTCTCCATAGGAAATGAACAGACGACCTTTGTGACCGCAGGAGGAAACGTGACTGCTTCCTTCAATTACGGATACGACAATACAGAGTCTCTTCTGGGCTATGGGATGACCGTCCAGGTGAAAAAGAGCGACGGCGGATATATTCTCCTGTCCGCAGACGGAAGAGAATCCGATCTGGGAACAACCTATGACTACATGGATGTGCTCAAGGAATCCAAGGGTCTGCTCTGGGTTGGTCATGCAGGCGGAGGATATGATCTCATTGACTGGCACGGAAATGTGCTTCTTTCCGGAAGCAGCGGCTATTCCATGTCAGCAAACGGAAGCTATCTGATTTCCCAGGAGGGTTACACTTCCTCCACCCTTTACATGGTCAACGATGCGGAGCCGGTGGATCTTGCCAACAGCGCAGGCGGAGCCACAGAGATGCAGATTGAGACAAAAGAAGGCGCATCTCTGGAGGCCTATACCGGTGACGTGACCGTTGAGAATGTCGGAACCGTTCTCTCTGAGCTTTTTATTGACGGAACGGATCTGATGCTGGCTACCAATGACGACGAGAAATATGCGGTCATGGATGTGACAGACACCCAGTATTCCGAACCGAAATATTCCAGCTACACGAGCTATAACAACGGTTTTGTTCTCGTGCAGGATGCAGATACGGAGAAGACAGGAGTTATAACGGAGAAAGCACAGCTGGTCGTACCCTGTGAGTTTGACAATGTCTCTGTGCTGAATGAAAAATGGATCGTCGCCTATGTGTTAAAGGAAACCACAGAGGATGAGTATGATTTCGAGAGTTATTCGGATGATACCCATTACCAGATCGACACGGCAAGCATCTATCATGTAAGTGAATCGGAGGTTTCTTCCGTGAAACTGACCCGGGATCAGCTGGCAGATATCGAGGCGGACGGCGATTACCTCAATGTTCAGGACCGGACCAGCGGAAATGTAACAACCTATGATTCTTCCTTCAATGCCGTGGCATCGGCAGACAGCGTATGGAATTTTGGAGATTACTCCTATGAAAACGTTGTGCTGAAACAGATCAGCGACAAATCCGGCCATGGAGCAATAAGCGTCTTTGATGACGGTTATGTGATGGGATCTGACTGGAACAGCGATGCAGGAAAGAGCATCTACGGCGTTACTGATATGAACGGAGAGGTGATTATTCCCTTCGAGTACGACCGGATCAATTATAATTACGGCGGCAGCGGAAGATATCTGAGCACGAAAGGTTACTTCTGTGTGGAAAAAGACGACAAGGCCGGTTTTGTGACAAAAGGCGGAGAAGTCAGCTGCGAACTGAAATATGACAGTGAGAACTTTGAGTGCGACGGTCTGGCCGGTATCTACAAGAACGGCGATGGCACCTACACCATCGTTGCAGCGGACGGAACCGAATCCGGCCCTTATGCCAACCGGCCCTACGGCAAGGCAAACGGCCTGCTCTTCGTAGTCAGCAGCGTTGACGGAGCCACCTCCTTGGTTGACTGGCATGGAAATGAAATCCTGAGCGGTTATTACAATTACAGCTTTTCCGACAGCGGAAATTACTTCATAGCCAAAAAGGATTACAGCGATCCGAGCGAGCTTTTCACAGTTAATGGAGCACAGGTAATCGGCATCAACGGCAATACGGAAGCGGCAGAAGCCATTCCCATGACGGAGGCAGCCGAGCCGGAGAACCAGGCAGCAGAAGCTCCTGAGACAGAAGGCACACCGGAGCCCCAGCCCGAGACCGAAGCAGCAGTTAGCCAGCCTGCGACAGATGGGGAACCCGTAGTCACAGATACTCCGGCAGCAGAGGACGGCTCCAGGGATGAGATTCTTCCCCTCCTTCAGAGCGCTTCCTCTCTCGTTACAGCGGATGTGGCGGCAAACAAGACAGCCATCACCACTCTCCTTACCCAGGCAAAGGAAAAAGCAGACAGCGATTACCCGGCAGCCGGTTCCCTCATCGGCACCGCCATCACCCTGCTTGACACCGACAGCCCGGACGGCAGTTCTGTTGCAACACTGATTCAGTCGGCGATGGATGCGATTGGATAAAACAACAGCAAGGATATAAAATTTTATAAAAACCATGGAGAAATGAAAACTTCTGACAGAAGGTAAATTTTTCCATGGTTTTTGTTTGTCTGTTTCAAAATTTGTCCATGTCAGAAAAAGAGGGGAAACTGCTAAAATAAAGAAAAAAACGAGGGAGAGACGACATGAAAGGCAGAAAAAAACAGGCAGTACAGGTGGATGCAGTGAAGAAAAAAAGTATATGGACGAACTGGCGGTTGTATGTAATGTGCCTTCCGGCGGTTGTCTATTTACTCCTTTTCAACTACAAGCCGATGTATGGAATCATCATCGCGTTCAAAAATTACAGTATGAGAAAAGGAATTATGGGAAGCCCGTGGATCGGTTTTGCGAACTTTCAGCGTCTTTTTTCTTCCTACTGGTTTCCGATCATTCTGAAAAATACGCTGACACTGAGCCTTCTTTCACTGGTTCTTGGATTTCCGATCCCGATCATTCTGGCACTGGCCCTGAATGAAGTACAGCACAGCCGGTTCCGGAAAGGCTTTCAGACCATTTCCTATGCGCCGCACTTTATCTCGACGGTTGTCATGTGCGGAATGCTGACCCTGTATCTGAGTCCGTCCTCAGGTATCATCAACAAATTTATTGAAATTCTGGGTGGAGACAGCAAAAATTTCCTGCAGGACCCGGCCATGTTCAAGTGGGTTTATGTACTGAGCGGCATCTGGCAGGAGATGGGCTGGGGAAGTATTATTTACTTCGCTACGTTATCCGGTGTGGACCGGTCCCTGCTGGAAGCGGCAGAGATCGACGGAGCCTCCAGGCTGCAGAAAATCTGGTATGTGAATCTGCCGGTATTGATGCCGACGATTCTGATCCTGCTGGTATTAAACTGTGTTTCCCTTCTGAGCGTCGGCTATGAAAAAGTATTTCTTCTGCAGAATCCGACGAACTTAAGCGCTTCGGAGGTAATTTCCACCTTTGTGTATAAATCCGGCCTGGATGACTGGACACAGCTGGCAGATATTGAAGAGTATGCAAAACGCCTTGGAATCCGTCTGGATTGCAATTTCTATGAAACTGACTGGGAAACACAGCTGACTCTGATGGTAGCAGGCGACGAGCTTCCGGATCTTCTGACCGGCTGCTACATGAATATCGGTGACGTAAACGAATGGGGCGGAGAAGGTTATTTCCTGGACCTCAGCCAGTATCTGGGCGAGATGCCGAACCTGCAGGCATATTTTGAAAAATATCCGGAAATGAAAGCATTCTGCAGTACATCTGATGGACATATTTACGGACTTCCTAGACTGCGTGTAGATATGACAGATCGTCTGATCAGAAGCTTTGTCAACAAAGTATGGCTGGAAAATCTGGGACTGGAAGTTCCGACTACGATTGATGAGTATTATGATGTTCTCACAGCTTTCAAAAATCAAGATGCCAACGGAAACGGAGATACGGATGATGAGATTCCGCTTCTGTATACCGCAGCATCCGGTGACTATTCTGCGATTGACACAACCTTCCTGGATGCTTTTGGCATTTTCACAAGAGATGCGGACTGTGCTTTCCAGGCAGATGAAAATGGCAAAGTAGAACTTGCAAATACCGGCGATAAGTACAAAGAATTTTTGAAATTCATGCATAAACTCTATGCAGAAGGTCTGATGGAACAGGAAGCCTTTACCATCACCGGAGAAGAAGTTACGACGAAAGAGCAGGGAGATGTATATGGTTCCTTAGGCTGTGGCTCTGCACCGTTTGTTATGGCAGGCAAGGACATCAGCTATGACGCCAACTGGCTGGGACTGTCCGGTCTTACCTCCGATGTTCATTCCGAGCGGGAAACCAGTATTGCAAGCCCGGTTCAGAACGGTATTATGGTTGCGGTCAATGCCAATACCCAGTATCCGGAAGCAATGGCCCGTTTCCTGGATTATTTCTACACTGATGAGGGAATGCTCTCTGCAACAAAGGTTCCGTCCTGAACGAAGCACTGAATCTGGTAGAGAGAAACCTCGACAGAGAAGCACTGTTTAACGCCGACCAGGATCTTCTGGAAAAACCGGAAATTGTTGAAAAATATGGTTGGGCAGCCAGAGTTCTGGACGCTTATAAAGCAGATGGAGTGACCGGTGTGGATTGTTATCCGGTTGTATCCTATACAACAGAAGAAATCGAAGAGAGAAGCCCGATTTATAAAGACCTTTCCACCTATCTGCAGCAGGCAAAGGCTCAGTTTATCACAGGCGAGCTCGATGTGGATCAGGACTGGGATACCTATGTAAACACCGTAGAACAGATGAACGCCGGCCGTCTGCTGGAAATTGAGCAGGCAGTTTACGACAGATTTGCAGCATTAAAGGGCTGATGAATTTGACTATGTTATATCGTAAAAAAGAAGCAGCAGCTCTGGGAGAAGCCATGCTTTCTTATCGAAGCTTCCACATTCCCGGAATTGATATGTTATGTGACTGGCGGGAGCTGACAACAGCGAGCAACCGGAGAAAACTGGGCGTATGAGTATCAGCTGACAAAGACCGGCATTTTGGTATCTCCTCATATTGCATGGATTTCTGCCCCGTCGGATCTATAACTTGAAAAACAATCCGGATTACATTATACTTGCTATAGTGATGAACTTCACAGAATGAGTTGTCAGCCTTCAAAGGAAGTCACTCATCTGTGAAGTTTTTTGTAATCAGGAAAATTTGTTTGACAGGTGTATTTGACGGAATGGCAGGAGAGCGGGGAGAGATATGAGGAGTATTGTATTGATGAAAATAAGGTCACACTTGCTTTGGAATATATGACGCCGATCAAGGGGATTGACACTTCTAGCATATGCAGAAGGATCGGAAGCGGAAGAATCACGGCACCGGAAGCGGCAGCGGATTATGACGAAGAATGCAGAAAAATGGCGCTGAAGATTGGACTTTGGGAATAAATAAAGACAGGGGGATGGCTTTGAAATTTCAATCAAAGATGAGACTGGTTTATATTGTTCTTGGAATTATGTCATCTTTTATTCTGGGATATCTTTATTATTCAACCAGTATGGATAAAATTTACAGGCAGGAGATAAGCAGTCTTACGGTCAGTGTGGAGCAGCTGAAAAATCAATATGATGGAATGATCGAGACGATGAAGGATGTCAGCTATTACCTGTTGAGTGATCCGGATATTATGCACAATTTTTGGAATTTCCCAGACGTATCTCAGCAAGCTGTTTCGAAAATACAGCACAGAAAGCTTTAACCGGCATCTGGCGACCTTGAGAATTGAGAAGGCAAAAGAAATCATGGAAGATAATCCGGATTTGTTCATCAAAGATATTGCAGCGATGGTGGGCTTTTCCAATCAGTTCTATTTCAGCCGGATTTTCCATTCCATAACAGGGATGAGCCCGGCAGAATATATGAAAAATCATAAAGGAATATCGTGTGATGCAAAGTCTTGATAGATGAAGCGGAACATGCTATAAAGAAACTATACCAAAAGCAAAGAAAATGGAGGGACTTACATGGGAATCATGAGTTCAGAATGGAGTGGAAGACTGCAGCACTGGATGCGCACACTCAAAGATGATTTTTACAGACCACTGGGAACCATTTCTTGGGAGGCATTTCGTACCATGGAGCATCTGTCACCGGAAGAGGCGATGAAAGGACAGTTTGAGCCGGTGGAACCCGGCTTTACCTGGGGAAAAACCTGGGAATACTGCTGGTTCCGCGGAAAAGTGGTTCTCCCTGCTGAGGCAGAAGGAAAACGGATCGTTATGGATTTAAGACCGGACGGAGAGTCCACCTTGTTTGTCAACGGCCAGGAATTTGGTACCTATCGTGCCTCCTGGGTAACGCAGAAGCATCATTTTATCGAGGATAATGTTCTGAGCACAGCGGCGGCAGCAGGAACGGAATACGAAATCCTGATGGAAACCTATGCGGGCCATTATTATCCGGAGTCTCCGAATGGCGGCTGTGCAACAGGACCGGTACTTCCGGGCGCCTACCAGGATCCGCTGGAAGAGGGCAAACGACGGACCCTGGGCGTGTGTACCTTTGGTATCTGGAATGAGGATGCCTACCAGCTGTGGATGGATGCAGATACGTTAAAACAGGTATTGGATAAACTGGATCCCAATTCCCTGCGGGCAGCCAAAATCGCAGAGGCGCTGGAAACCTTCACGCTTGCCGTTGATTTTGAGCAGGACGAAGCAGGAAGAATCGCTTCTTACCGGGCAGGCAGAGAAGCGCTTAAGCCTGCACTGGAGGCGAAAAACGGTTCTACCACACCGGTCTTTTATGCGGTCGGCAACGCCCATATCGACCTGGCCTGGCTGTGGCCAATGGCGGAGACCCACAGAAAGACCGAGAGAACCTTTGCGGCGCAGCTGCGTCTCCTGGAGGAATATCCGGAATATAAATACATTCAGAGCCAGCCGGCTGCCTATGAGATGTGCCGGAAATATTATCCGGAGCTGTTTCAGAGAATCAAAGAGGCGGTCAAGGACGGAAAATGGATCGCAGAAGGCGCCATGTGGGTGGAACCGGACACTAATATGGCTTCTGGAGAAGCGCTGATCCGTCAGCTGCTCTACGGCAAAAAGTATTACAAAGAAGAATTTGGTGTGGACAGCCAGATGCTGTGGCTGCCGGACACCTTCGGTTATACCGCAGCACTTCCGCAGATCTTAAAAAGCTGTGGAGTGAAGTATCTGGTGACCCAGAAGATTTTCTGGTCCTATAATGAAGGAGAACAGTTCCCCTATCATTATTTCTACTGGGAGGGCATGGATGGCTCAAAGATCACGTCCTTCCTGCCTACCAGCTATACCTACCGCACTGACCCGAGCGAGCTCATTGGCGTCTGGGAGAACAGAAGCCAGAAGAGAGATCTGGATGCCTTCCTCCTGCCCTTCGGCTACGGCGACGGAGGCGGCGGTCCGGCAAGAGATTATCTGGAGTATGCGAAGAGGGAAAAAGACCTGGAAGGCTGCCCGAAGGTAAAACAGGAGAATCCGATTACGTTTTTCAAAGATATGGAAGCAGAGGGCGGACCGAAGTATACTTATACGGGTGAGCTGTATTTCAGCGCCCACCGCGGAACCTACACCTCACAGGCCATGGTGAAACAGAATAACCGGAGATGCGAGCTTTCCATGCGGGAGCTGGAGCTCTGGAGTACACTGGCTGCATTAAAAGGAAAGGCATATCCGGCGGAGGCTGTGGAGCGTCTGTGGAAAGAGGTTCTGCTTCATCAGTTCCACGATATTCTGCCCGGTTCCTCGATTGCAAGAGTTTATCAGGAGGCAGAAAAGGCCTTCCATGCCATTCTCGATGAAAGCCATGAACTGACGGAGAAAGCCCTTCAGAGCCTCACAGAGGGAGAAAACGGCATCACGGTGGGCAATTCCCTCGGTTTTGCCTATGAGACAGTTCTTGAGCTTCCTGAGAGCTTTGCAGCGGGTGCGAAGACGAAAGAAGGAAAAGAAATTCCGACAGAAAAGATCGGCGATAAAGTATATGGACTGGCAGAGCTTCCTGCCTACGGTATGGTTTCTCTGGTTCCGGCAGAGGAGCAGACGAAAGCGGAGGATGAGGTGGTACTGACTCAGGTGGGCGAGACCTATGTTCTGGAAAACCGTCAGGTGAAGGCTGTCGTGGACGGCAAGGGAGAGGTTATCTCCTTTGTACTGAAGACAAGCGGCAGAGAGTTTGCAGCAGAGCCGTTGAACCGTTTCCATCTCTACAAAGATGTACCGCGTCTCTTTGATGCCTGGGATATCGATTCCAACTATAAGGAACAGGAGATCACGGCGGCAGAGGATGTGAAGGTAAGCGTTCTTCAGGCAGGCAGCCTGCGCGGCGTTCTAAAAGTGACCGGACGCATCAGCAATTCTTCCTTTGTCCAGTATATCCGTCTGGATGCTGAAAGTACACGGCTTGAGTTTGAGACTGTGATTGACTGGAAAGAACTGCACCGGCTTCTGAAGGTTGCCTTCCCGGTTCGTGTATTCGCAGAGAACGGCATCAACGAGATGCAGTTTGGCTATGTGGAACGGCCGACCAGACGATCCAGAACCTATGATAAAGACCGTTTTGAAGTCTGCAACCATCGCTACAGCGCCCTGTGTGACGGGGCACATGGTGCGGCTGTGCTGAATGACTGCAAGTACGGCATCAGCATGAATGAAAATGCGCTGGAACTGACCCTGCTCCGTGCAGCGGCAGCCCCGGAGATGCATGCAGACAACAGAGAGCATCATTTTACCTATGCATTTACCGCATGGGAGGGTAGCTTTGCAGACAGTGACGTTGTCCGTCAGGGATATGAACTGAATGTAAAACCGGTTGTGACAGACGGTACGGCTGATGCCTTCTCCCTATTTGATGTGGAGAAAAACAATGTCATTCTTGAGTCTGTGAAGCTTGCAGAAGACGGAAGCGGCGATCTGATCCTGCGTCTCTACGAGTCCAGGAAAGCGGCGGTTCAGACAGTTTTGTCCACATCCCTGCCGGTAGCGAAAGCCTGGAGCTGCACGATGCTGGAGGAAAAAGAAGAGGAGCTTATGGTAGAAAATCACAGCATTTCCCTTGATTTCCGGGCATTTGAGATCAAAACCCTGCGCCTGAAATTAGCATAGCGTAAAGAAAAAACCATGGAAAAACAAGAACTTCTGACAGAAGGCAAATTTTTCCATGGTTTTTTTATCCGAAAAATCTCACTGATTGTTGTTGCTGGAAAAGATATCCGCGACTTCACTGATCGTAATATAAGCGAGCGGATCAATGTTGTGTACGATGTCTTTCATCCGGATGATCTGTGATAATAATGGTGCATTTGGATCGGTCGATTGTGATCCCAAAGGCATTTACGATTCCTGCAACGGTAAGCATCAGTAGATTTACAACACG
>ENA-OPDC01000284-OPDC01000284.1-human-gut-metagenome-genome-assembly--contig:-NODE-284-length-25690-cov-3.372967_pt1 | contig 25690 bp, 10 predicted proteins | sample MGYA00241620_ERZ501503 | MGnify/ENA primary metagenome ERZ501503 (study PRJEB25962, sample SAMEA2042659) | human gut metagenome | biome: human gut; feature: human-associated habitat; material: faeces...
CCGGAGCCGGCGCCCGCCACCACGACCACGTCCTCGTATGAGGGGGCTTGGATGACGGCGGCCTGTTCCGGACTGTCGGTGAATTTCGGCGTGGCGGCCGGCACAGTGCCCATCGCATCGCCCTTTGCTGTGGCCCCGTTCGTTGACATGCTTCCGTTCATACCGTTACTCCCGTTCATGCCACGGTCCTTTCGAATACGGTGTTCTGCTCGCCTTGGCAGGCCGGGCAGACCCCACTGCCGTACGTTCTGCAGTATCCGACGTGTTCCACGGTCGGACGCGCGGTGATGCGGGTGGCCCGGCTCGCCGCGGCCGCATAGAAGACGCGGGAGATCATGGTCAGCGACCATACCGTCATCTTCGACCGCGATTCCAGAAGTTGCTTCCAATGTTCTTCGCTGACCTGCGCCGGCCGTTCGACGTCGTCGAGGCCGCTGGTGAAGACGCTGGCCATTTTGGGCACGTATTTGCGGGGTATGAAATCGCCCGCGTTGATGCTTCCGCCGGCGAACAGCGCCTGCTGGTGGTACGCTTCGTCGCCTTGCCCTTTGCGTGGCGCGGGTGCCGCGTATTCCATGACGTGGAACAGGGCGCTTTGGGTGATGTCCGGCATGGCTGCGATCGCCTGCGCGCCGCGTTTTCCGCCGTGTTCCGGGAATGCGAGGCCCAGCTGGTAGCAGACGAGCTGCAGGTCGCTGAACAGGGAGCGTCCGTTTGGCACTTTGCCGGTTTTGTAGTCGATCAGCCGTACCTGTTCGCGGCCGTCTGCGGTACGGCGGTGTTCAAGACGGTCGATTCTGCCCGACAGGCGTACGGTGAGCCGGTCGCTCATGCCGGTTTCCGGCCAGCCGTCGACGAGCGCGCCCATGATGGCGATGAGTTCGTCGCGGGAGATCGGAGCGTTGCCGTCGATGGCGTTGTAGGCGTCGAGGATGTCGTCGAAGTCGAATCGCGCGGCGAACTGCCGTTCCGCTTCGGCATGGTCCAATGTTCCCACGGTGATGGTTTCGGTGTTGTTCGACGGGTATCCCGTACGGTTCGACTTGACGAAATATGTGGCGATGTTGCGCAATGCGACCGATGCTTTCGCGTCCTTGCCGAGCGCCTTGTACCGTTCCTCGGGGTCGTCGATGGCGTTGAGGTCGCCACGTAGGGTCTTGTATCGGCTGATCATCCATTGGGCGATTTCGTCGATGTTGTCCTCGTCGCTTACCGCGGTGTGGTTTTGGGGCAGGTCGAGGCCGGCTTCGGTGGCCTGTTGCGCGACGGCGTGGATGAGCGAGCCGAAGCTGGTGGCCGCGCTGCCCATGCGTGGGCCGGCGAAACGGTTCTCCAGCATCCAGCACACCGGGCACGCCCACAAACTGTCCACGGCGGATGGAGAAAGGGTGACCACGTCGGATTGGCCGTCCGTTTTTTCGATGGATTCCGGTTGCTCGATAAGCTTCGCCTTGTCGGCATGCTCCGTTTTCCCGTCAGATTCCATCTTGCCGTCGATTTCCGTCATATCGTCGGCTCCCGCATGTTCCGTAAGGAACGCCCAATTGTCGGGATTCGCGGCGGCGATGCCATGCGATGCCAACAACGCCAAGGCTTGCGCGGCATCGCGCGCTTGGGGGGAATCGGCCGGCGCATGGGACAGCACGCTTCGCGCGGCGGCGACCAGGCCACGCGGGTCGGCCTCCAGTCCCGCGTATTCGCCGGCCTCGCCGACCGCCGTGTACACGCGTGTTTCCGCATCGGCATCCCGGTCGCGGTCGAACCATTCCGGCAGGTAGCCGTAGAGGAAGTCGGACGGCACATGGTCTTCGTTGAGGACCGCGCTTACCGTCACGCGCTCATCGGCGCGGGTGAGCGCCACAAGGAGGCTTTTCTGTTCGGAGGCGAGCACCGCGGCGAGCTGCGCGTTTTCGCGGCCTGCGGAAGTGACGATGTCGTCGGACAGTCGTCCATGCAGCATGATGTCGGCGAGTTCCTCCCCGCCGAACAGGGTGTTGCGCGGTGAGAGGTTCGGCCATTGGCCTTGTTGGAACGCAGGCATGAATACTAGTTTCCAATGTTTTCCGGCAGCTCCGGCGGGCGTGGTGAGCGTCACGGCCTGATCGATCGGCGCGGTGTGCGCCAGGGAATCGGCTTCGATGGCGAGCGCGCGGACCTGTTCGATGAACGCGTCGATGGTGTGCGCTGCCGTCACGCCGTTCGATTCGCCGCCGGACGCGTAGCTGAACAGGCGCATCGCGGTGTCTAGCCGGTCGTTGGCCGCGCGGCCTTCGGCGTTGTTGCGCAACGCCGTTTTCTGCCAGATTTCGGCTTTGCCGAACGCCTGCCATGCACAGTCGAGCACGTATTGCGGTTCGTGGGATGTCAGGCGTGCCTCCGACCGCAGAGTATCGTCGAGCGTTTTCCACAGGCGTGCGAAGGCTTGCGCTTGGGGGTCTTTGCGGCCCAGTACGGAGGCGATCGCGTCGAGCACGCGGTCGGTGTCGCCTTCCAATAGCAGGATGTACAGCGCGTTCATGCCGAAGGATGGTTCGTCCGCATCCTCAGCGGCACGCTCTCCCGTCATCAGCCGGTCGTCGGTGTCGATTGCCGGCAGGCCCATGTCGGCAGCGTTTTCCGCGTCCGACGCCGATGCCGCCGCGCGTGCGGTGTGGAAGGCTTCGACGTAATCGTTCCAATCGTCGATCAGCTGTGGCAGCAGCGCGCGTCCGGACGTGTCGGACGTGGTCGGATCGGCTGTATCGTCATGCAAAACCGTGGCCAGCGAGCCGAGCGCGTTCATCGCCGATTCGACCACGCACAGCCGAGCCGGACGTTCGCCGGGGGTGGTGATCAGCGGCGAGTTCATAATCGATGCGACGCGTGAGCGCACGTATGCGCCGGCCGTGTCGAGGTTCATGGACGAGGTGGCGATGCCTTGCCGTTTCAGTTCGGCCATTTCGATCATGGAGAACAGGCCCTGCACGAACGGTTCGTCCTTGAGGGGGCGGGTCACGCTCGAATAGCGTACGGGCACGCCGTCGGCGCGTAGCCGTTCGCCGAACGTGCGCACGGTGGCGTTGTCGTGGGCGATCACGGCCATGTCGTTCCAGTCGCGGCCGTGTTCGAGATGTTCGGTTTTGATTTTCCACACCACGTCGTCGAGTTCTTCGACGGTGGAACGGTACATCGCGGCTTCAAGACTGCCGTCGTGCGTCTCCGGCATGGCGATGGCCGGCATTTTGCCGGGGCGGTTCGCCAGCGCGTCGTCGGTCGATTCCGTGCTGGCGATGGTCAGGCTCACGCGGCTCGCCACCGCGGCCAGGTCCGTGCCTTCGGCCATATGGGACGGTTCCAGCCGTACCAGTCGCGCGCCCAATCGCGATTGCGCCATGTTGAACAGATATTCAGGGTACGATCCGCGGAACGTCTGCACCGCCTCGTCGGGGTTGCCGACGAGCAACAGTCGCACGCCACGGTTGCGCAATGCGGTGAGAAAGTCGAAGCCGGCGAGTGTGGCGTCCTGGAAATCGTCGACGATGACGAGTTTCGGCAGGTCGGACGTTTCGGCTTCGTTCACGGCGGCCGCGGCGTCGATCATGAGCTGCGAGGCGTCGAGACGGTATTGGTCCGGATATGCCTCGTTGATGGCCTGGTTGTATTCGGCGCGCAGCGCGAAGGCGAGCCGCCATTGCACGCGCAGTCGTTCGCGTCGTTCGTCGAGCGTGCCGTGCTCGTCGGCAGCGCGGGCGATCAGCATGTCTTCGAGTTCCGGTTTCGCGCCGATCTCGTTCATGCGGGCAAGCATGTCGCGCAGCTGGTTGGCGAAGGCGTCGGTGGCGTCGTCCACCACCATGCCCGACCAGTCGGCGACCACGAAGTAGGTGCGCAATAGCGCGCAGGTGGAGCATTCGTCGCCGTGCTCGGCATGTTCGGCATGCCTGGCGAGCACACGGCGGATGACCACGTCCTGTTCGGCCCCGTTGAGCAGTTTCGGCAGGGGTTGTCCGGCATGCGATCGCACGGCGGTCATGATGCGGAACGCGACGGCTGGCAGGGTGGTGACGGGGCGTGCCTGCGAGATCGCGGACAGTTCGCGGATCACGGTGTCGCCGAGCCGGTCGGCCACCTGTCTGCCGGAGACCGTCATCACGGCGTACGCGTCGCCATGCCGCTTCATCGCGGCGACCAGCATGTCCAGCGCGAACCGGGTCTTGCCGCTGCGGGGTGCCCCCGCAACCAATGTCGCGCCATCGAGATCGTCCACATCCATCATGTCTCCCCAGCTTAGCCGAACGGTCCGGCCACGAATCGCATATCATCGTCCGAAGCCGTCCTGAAAACGTCATCGTGGACACCGCCATCTTTATATATGGACATCGATACCCTCTACAAAGTTTTTCGGACACCGCCACCAATAAGATTGACTAGCGGCGCAGCCCGGGAAGGTTCAACAGCGAACAGACGGCCTGCCCATGACGACGAGTACAGTCGAAGCATAGACGCAACGCACGGAACCGGGCAGGAACTACAAGAAAGAGGAAGCATGGAAGCCTCAAGGAGCATTCCCCCTCAGATTCCCGGCTACACACTGATCAAACGGCTGGGCTCCGGTTCCGAAGCCGACGTGTACCTGTACCAGCAGCTTTCCCCGGCCCGTCAGGTGGCCATCAAAATCAGCAAGAACACGCTCGACCCACGTGCCGCGGTCCGCTTCCGTTCCGAAGCGAATTTCATGGGGCAGATCTCCACACACCCCTACATTCTTTCCGTCTATGAGAACGGCGTGACCGTCAACGGGCGCGGCTACACCGTGTTCGAATACGCTCCGGGCGGCAATTACAAGACGTTCCTCGAGCATGGCCGTCTCACCGCCGACCAGATGCTCACCGTCGGTATCGATCTGGCGAGCGCGCTGTTCACCGCGCATCGCAAAGGCATCATCCATCGAGACATCAAGCCCAGCAATATTCTCATCAACGCGCACAATATGCCCATGCTCGCCGATTTCGGCATCGCCGGGTCCGTCTATGGGCGTCCGGGTGTCGGCTTCACCATCGCGTGGGCCGCGCCGGAGGTGCTTGCCCAAGGCGGTGGCGGCAATGAATCGTCCGATATCTATTCGCTTGGCGCCACGCTGTTCGCCATGCTGATCGGCCAATCGCCGTACGAGTATTTCTACGCCGATGTGCTGGGCGATTCCCAACGGCAGGTGCGGGCCGAACGGCTCAAGTCCGTCATTCTCAACAATCCGCTGCCCAAGCTCAACCGTCCCGACGTGCCGGCCGAAGTGGAACGGGTGTTGCGTAAGGCCTTGAGCCGTACGCCCGAGGATCGTTACTATTCCGCGTTGGAGTTCGCGCGCGACATGCAGCGCGTGCAACAGGCCTTGTATGGCCGTGCCGTGCAGACCACCGTCGAGGGTGTGCCGGATTATCCGCAGAACATGTACGCGCAGACTTCCGCATTCGACCAGTCCGCCCCGGTTGCGAAACAGCATGCCCGGTGGGTGAAGCCGTTGGCCGTCACGGTTGCTGCGGCGGCCGCCGTGGTCGTGATGGCGTTGGCGTTCGTCACCGTCGTCATGCCGAATATGGATGCGTCCTCCGACAACAGCAAGGTGCAGGTGCAGAACCATGGCGCCCAGAACCATGCCGAGGACGATCCCGATTCGGCGATCACGTCGGGCAGTGTGCCGAGCGTGCAGGATCTTACGGGCGAATACACCGCCGACGGCAAAGTGCGGTTCACATGGGTCAATCCTTCGCCGAAGGATGGCGATTCGTACGCGTGGTCGCTGGTCGGCGATTCGGGAACCGACCCGAACGCGCAGGGCACCACCACGGAGTCGACGCGTATCGAAATCGATCCGGCCGACGGCGCGCAGACGTGCGTGCAGGTGAGTCTGGTTCGCGCGGACCGGCAGATGTCCGAGAATCCCATGATTGCGTGCGCGGCCAAGCCGTGAGTTTGCGGCCGGATGCGGGTGACATGAACCGATACGAACCAATACAGCCCGGCATGCATGCGGGCAAACAGGTAGGCGCATGCGGTCGGATGCGCGGTCAAGCAAAGTTTGGGCACAATCAGGGAAGAGCCAGTCGATGAGCAAGCATAGGAACGCCGAGAACCAGTCGGCGCAATCGTACGAACGGCAGTTGCGATTCGGGTCGATGCTGCGCAAGCTGCTGCCTTCCGGCAGTCGCCGGTGGATCACGCCGATCGTCATGCTGCTGCTGTTGCTGGGCATCGTCGCCGGAGCCGTCATCGTCAGTTCGGTGACGCAACGTCACGTGCAGCTCGACGATGGCACCGTGTGGGTCACTTCGCTCAAAGACCGCAAGGCCGCCCGTTTCAACGTGCGCAACCGGGACGCCGACGCGGGCGTCGCCTCCACTGCGGCCCGGTTCGACGTGGCCCAGCATGATGGCTCCACCGTGATCTCCGAAGGTACGAAGGCCAGCAGCATCGAGGCCTCCACCGTCAGCGAAAACGGCAACACCACCATCAAATCGGATACGCGGACCGTCGTCGGAGGCAACACCGCGGCGTTCATCAACGTCAAGACGGGCAATGTGTGGGTCGGGTCCGCCGATGATGTGAAATCCATGAATCCGACCACCGATTCGCCGAAGATGAAGCTGGGGTCGGGTGGCCGTATCGCGGTGACGCATGACGGTGTCGTCTACGGCTACCGCACGTCCGACGGCGCGGTGCTCAGTGTCGACGGACCTCAGGGAACGCCCGGCAAGGATGCGACGATCAAGGGCGCCACGAATGTCGAATCGTTCACCGTGGTCGGCAAGACGCCGGTCGTAGCCGGTGCCGGCAAGGTGTTCTGGCCGAAGGGCAGCGCGGATATCGGCCTGCAGGGTCAGGCGACGTTGCAGGCGCCATCCACGGATGGCAGGCAGACTGGCTGGGTGGCGGTTTCCACGCCGCGGGGCATCGCCATGGTCGATTTGGGCAGCAAAAAGGTCACGCAGCTGCCGAACGCCGGCAAGGGCGATGCCGCGCAGCCGGTGTCCACCAATGGCTGCGTGTTCGCCGCGTGGGCGCAGAAGGCCAACAATTACATCAGGGTGTGCGCGGCGAACGACAAGGACGCACAGTTTTCCTCGTTGGAAGATGTCAATCCCACCTCGCAGCTCGTGTTCCGCACCAACCATCGTCTGGTGGTGCTCAACGACGTGGTCAACGGCAATGTGTGGAATCCGCAGGAGTCCACCAAGGTCATCAAAATCCAGTGGAACAAGGTGGAGACCAAGCAGTCGAAGCAACAGCAGCAAAACAACGACAGCGCCAACAACCAGCACAATTTCAGCAAGAACTGTTCGGCGCAGTCGGGGCAGATCAAGGCCGTGGACGATTCGTTCGGCGCGCGCGTGGGATCGCAGCAGATTCTCGACGTGTTGCGCAACGACGAGCAGACCGACTGTTCCGTGCTGCGCATCACGTCGGTGAGCGCTCCGGATGGCGCGAACATCACCGTCTCCCCCGTGTATGACGGCCGGTATCTGCAGCTCGACGCCTCCGGTGCCGCCGCGGGCAACGTGTCCTTCAGCTATGAGATTTCCGACGGACGCGGGCAGACGTCCAGCGCCACCGTGTCGCTCACGCTGGCCGGCGGCGACGACCATGCGCCGCTGCAGAGCGACACTCCGCCGGAAATCGACGTGGAGCAGGGTGCTTCGTACACCGCGAACGCGTTGGGCAGCTTCTCCGACCCCGACGGCGATCCGCTGACCTTGGTGTCGGCATCGCCGCAGAACACCGATCAGGTGACGGTGTCCACGCGAGCCGACGGACAATTGGTCTTCAACGCCGGTTCGATGTCGTCCGGCAGGGCGGGCATCGAGGTCACGGTGTCCGACGGCCAGCAGACCGGCACCGGCATGATCTACTTCTCCGTGAAACCGGCGAACACGCTGGGCGCGGTCATCGACCCCGTGGTCAAACAGACCACGCCCGACACCCGCACCACCATCGCGCTCAAACCGTACGTGCACGGCACGTCCGTCGAACCGGCCGAATTGACCGCGGTGGAGACGCCGTCCGGCGCGGCCACCACCATGAACGCCACCGACATGTCGATCACGTTCACCGCCTCCAATCCCGGCACCTACTATGTGCCGTACACCATCACGCAGGGTTCCATTCCGTCGACCGGTCTGGCTCGTGTGGAGGTGCAGGCGGTGGCCGGAGACGCCGCCAAGCCGATCGCGGCGAACGATGTGGCGCTGCTCGGTGCGGACAATACCGCGATCGTGGAGCCGCTTGCCAACGACGTCGACCCGATGGGCGGCGTGCTGTCGGTGACCAGCGTCACCGCGGACGCGCAAAGCGGCATCAAAACCGGTGTGGTGAGCAACAAGCGCGTCTATATCACCGCGCGTCAGGTGCCTACCGAGCCGGTGCGGATCTCCTACACCGTGGCCAACGCGGCCGGATCGTCGACCGGCGTCATCGTCCTGCAGCCGCCGGCGCTGACCACGTCGAATTCCGTGCCGAAGGCCGAGAACATCACCACACAGGTGCGCACCGAAGGCATCGTGTCCGTGGACGTGCTCGACCATGTCACGTATTCCGACGGCACCACGGTGAGCCTGCAGAACGACTTGCAGTATGACAAGAACACGTTCAAGGGTCTGGTGTTCGTGTCCGGCGACACCGTGCGCTATCAGGCCACCAGACAAACCGGCTCCTTCCCCGTCACCTACACGGTGAAGGACAATCTCGGCAACGCGGCCTCGGCCACCATCACCATCAACGTGCATCAGAAGGACGCGTCCAACAAGGCGGCTCCGACACCGTCCGACGTCGAGGCGCAGGTGGCGGCCGGTCAGAAGGTGCAGATTCCGATCACGCTCACCGGCATCGACGCTGACGGCGATGACGTGCAGCTGCTCGGCTTGGGCAACAAAGCGCCGGAACTGGGCCGTATCAGCGAGGTGGGCGCCACGTATCTGGTGTATGAGGCGTATGCCGATTCGTCCGGAACGGACACCTTCTCCTACGCCGTGGAGGATTGGACCGGTCAGAGGGCCACCGCGCAGGTGCGTGTGGGCGTGTTCAAATCCGGAGCCGATTCGGGTGTGTACGCGCGCGACGACGAGATCACGCTGCGTCCGAACACCGCGGCCACCGTGCCGGTGGCGCAGAACGACATTTCCGGGGACAATACTGATCTGACCGTGTCCAAGGACGTGGAATCGCAAGGCATCGGCGGCATTCAGGTCGTCGACAACATGCTGTCGTTCACCACGCCGAAGCAGGCGGGCACGTATTACGTGGTCTACACCGTCAAGGACAAGGCTGGCCTGTCCGATTCGGCGACGTTGACGGTGAATGTCGACGAGAACGCCGCCATCGACCCGCCGACCGCGTACGATTACCGTGTTCCGGCCGCCGCCACGATCGACAAGAAATCCGTGGACGTGGACGTTTCGCAGTGGATCGCCAATCCGTCCGGCACCGCCGACGAGCTTCAGGTGGGCGTGGATCCTTCCGCGACCGACCATGCGCATGTCAAGGGCGGCAAGGATTCCACCATCATCACCGTTGATCTGACCGATGAGGCGCGCGCGGTGCCGTACACCGTCACGAACACGACGTACGGCATCACGTCCACCGCGTTCATCCAAGTGCCCGCATATGGCGTGTTTCCGCCGGTTCTGCGTCCGAAGGCGCCGGCGTTGAAGGTCAATGCGCGTGAGACCATCACCATCAACATCGCCGACTACGTGCGTGTGGGCGCGGGCAAGACCGCGTATGTGGACGGCGCCGATTCGGTGAGCGCCACGAAGGCCGCGGACGGCGACCTGTACGTCAACGACCAGACGTTGAGGTTCACCGCGCCGAAGGATTACGCGGGTCCCGCGTCCATCACCTTCACCGCGGTGGACGGCAAGCGAGACAAGAACGACAAGGTGAAGATCGTCAATTCGGCGGTGCTCACGCTTCCGATCACGGTGATCGGACGTGAGGTTCCGCCGCCGACGTTCTCATCCTCCACCGTCGATGTGGTGGCCGGCGAGAAGGCCACTACCATCGATCTGACGGCGCTGACCCATTCGGCGTCGGGCCTGTACGAGGATGAGAAGCAGTACTCGTATTCCGGCGGCGTGAATTCCAGCAGTGTGGATGCTAGAGTGTCTCCCTCCGGCACGTTGACCGTGTCCGCGGACAAGACGGCCACGCCGGGCACCACAGTGAGCGTGCCCGTCTCGATCAAATATGCGAAGGGTACGGTGAGCGCCGGTATGACCGTGCGCGTCACCGCGTCCAACAGGCCACTCGCCCGTGTCACCGAGAAGACCGTGAAAATCAAGGCCGGTTCCAGCGAGCAGGTGAATCTGCTGTCCGACGCGTACAATCCGTTCCCCGACACTCCGCTGACGGTAACCGGATGCACGTCCGATGGCACGTCGAAGCTGACGGTGGATTGCCCATCCAACGGCGTGGTGTCCATCAGGGCGGCTTCCGACATCGGCGCGAACACCAACAAGGTGGTCGTCACCGTGCGCGACGCCACCAAAACAAAAGAACGTGAGGTGACCGGCACCATCAGCGTTTCGGTGATGGACAAACCTGATGCGCCGCTGCTTTCCGCGGTGTCCGGCGACCCGCAGGATGGCGCCGTGAATCTGAGCTGGACGGCCGGTTCGGCCAACGGCAGCCCGATCACCGAATACAAGGTGATGTGGGGCGGAGACGCGTCCGGCGAGCGCTCGTGCGGGCAGAAAACCTCCTGTCTCATCGACGGGTTGAAGAACGGCAAGACCTACTCGTTCAAGGTGCAGGCTAGGAACGAGGTCGGCTGGTCCAAGGATTCCAACGCCGTCGAGGGCACGCCAGACAAGCTGCCTGATGCGCCGACGGATGTGACGGCCAGTGTGAAGGGCAACACGGTGAGCGTCACGTGGAAGGCTCCGGACGGCAATTTCTCGTCGGTGGACAATTACGAGGTGACTTTGTCCGGCAGGAACGCGCCGTCCAAGCAGACGACAAATTCCACCGGAATCGATTTTGTTTTCGATAACAACGCGATTTCCGACGGCGACTCGTACACGGCGACGGTACGCGCCCACAACAAGGTGAATTGGAGCCAACCGTCCAAGGCGTCCGACGCGGTCAAGCCGTGGGGCAAGCCCGATGCGCCGAAGATCTCCGTGACGAACGACGACACCACGGGAACCGTCACCGTCGAATCCGTGGGCAACACCCGCAACGCGGGATGCAAGGCCGTCGAGATTTCCGGAGATGTCAGCGCAAGCATCGACGGATGTTCCGGATCCTACGATTTCAAGATTCCGGACCATGATCTCAACACCAGGGAATACACCATCAAGGCGGCGGTGGTCGGCAAGGAGAAAACGACCAGCGACGATTCGACCGTGCGTTTCACACCGAAATACGCGGTGAAGGCGCCCGAATCGGTCAGCGTCAAGGGGCATGACGACGTGTGCGTAGTCAATTGGAAGGAGAACGGCCACGCCGACGGGTTCACGGTGAGCGCGGACGGACTCGGCTCCTACCATGCCGGCGCTTCCGAACGATCGCACGATTTCCCGCTCAAGGAATGGCAGTCCTGTTCCTCGGGCTCCGTCACGCAGCATTTCAATGGCGCGGCAAGCACCTCCAAGTCCGGCAGGGCCGATCCGGCATACGTCCGCAAGGTGAAGGCCGCCGTCAAGGCGCCGATGCTGACGTGGGACGCCAATGATCCGAACATCATCAAGGTCAGCGGCGGATCGGTGAACATGTACGGCCAGCCCGGCAAAACCGTGATCACCTTCACCGCGGACGGCAAATCCTATGACGTCGCCTGGGCATTGGGCTCCGACAAACTGAACGTCAAGGACGTGCTGCCGACCGGAGCCGATTACGCGTGGAAGGCGAAGGTGGTGGGCACCGACACCGCGCTCAACAACGAGGACAATGGCGGCACACTGCTGGACCATGACAGGTACAAGACTCCCACGCCGAAACCCGAACCGTCGGAACCTTCAGAACCATCAAAACCGTCGGAGCCATCGGATTCTGACGCGTCCACGGAAGGCGAAGCGGCCACGCGGAATGACCGGCCTGTGGCATCCTCCGTCGCCCTGTCCACCGTCGACGGCGCATCCAAGCCTTGGATCCGCGGCCTGGCCTACTACGCCAGATGGTGAAACGGACGATCACAGCAATCGCAAACACAACGAACCATCCACACGAGCAACACAACAAGCAAGGAGCAACCCATGAGCAACGATTTCGATGACGCCACCCAGCTGGGTTCCATCGGCCATAATCCAAGCGTTCCCAGCCAACCCGGCCAGCAGCAGCCGGCGTTCCACACGCCGAATCTGCCGGAGCAGCCGCAAGCCGATGAGGATCCGGAGGGCACGCTGCTGAGCGCGCACGGCACCACCCAACCGGCGTTGCCGCAACAGTCCGCCCCGGCAACGCCGAACCAGCCGCGGTTCCGTCAGCCGATGCCGCAGAACCTTCGCCAACCGGCCGCCAATCCGGCAGTCGCAATGCCCGCGCAGCAGCCCGTCCAGCCAACCCAACCCGTCCAGCCCAGCCAGCCTGTACAGCCCAGCCAGCCTGTACAGCCCGTCAAACAATCCCAGCCGGTCGTCGACACGTCCATGATGACCGCACCCAGCAAAGACATCACCGAATTCCATGAGAAGTTCGCCAAGCTCGTAGACAACGTCTCCCAGGTCGTGGTCGGCAAGGAAGCACCCATCCGCCAATGCGCCACAGCCATGGTGGTCGGCGGGCACATCCTGCTCGAAGACAACCCGGGAACCGGCAAAACCCAGCTGGCCCGAGGCCTCGCCAACTCCATCGCCATATCCTTCAAGCGTATCCAGTTCACCCCGGATCTGCTCCCGTCCGACGTGGTCGGCGTCACCTTCTACGACCAGAAGAAGGGCGAATTCGAATACCGCGAAGGACCGATTTTCGCGTCCATCGTGCTCGCAGACGAGATCAACCGCGCCTCGCCGAAGACTCAGTCCGCGCTGCTCGAGGTCATGGAGGAGCAGAAGGTCACCGTCGACGGCGTCACCCATGAAGTGCCGCAGCCGTTCATGGTCATCGCCACCCAGAACCCGATCGAACAGCTCGGCACCTACAAGCTGCCGGAAGCGCAGATGGACCGTTTCCTCATCAAAACCACCATCGGCTATCCAAGCCACGACGTGAGCGTCAACATCCTGAAACAGGTCAACGTCACCGACCGCGCCGCCACCGTGCATCCGGTGCTCACCAGCGAAGACGTGCTGCGCATGCGCAACATCAGCGAAACCGTGCATCTCGACGACGCGATCCTCGAATACATCGTGCGACTGGTGGAAGCCACCCGCCACAACGAACGCATCCAAGTCGGCTCCTCCATGCGAGGCGCGCTCGCCTTGACCCGCTGCGCGCGCGTATGGGCCGCCTCCGACAACCGCGGCTACGTAGTGCCCGACGACGTCAAAAACCTCGCCGTACCCGTGCTCGCGCACCGCATCACCCTCACCGCCGAAGCCACCTTCGCCGGAAACACCCCCGAACAGATGATCGGCCAGATCCTCGAAGACGTGCCGGCCCCGACCCTGGGCGCCAACGCCTGAAACACAATCCGCCCCCGGCATACGCACCACACAATCCGAAAGGTCAAGGAATGCGGCATTCGCACACAGTGCAGCGCAGACGGACCATCCAACGATCCCTACGCCGCCTCAAACATCGCATCAAGCGACTGGCCACCTCATACGTGTCGCCGCTTGGCTGGGCGGTGGCGGCGCTCGCCGTCGCCTCGCTGGTGGCGTTCGTCCTGCTGGGGTGGCATGAGCTGCTGGCCATGGCGGTGGTGTTCGCGGTCATGCTGGCCGCGGCGGTCATGCTTTCCCTTGGCAACACCTCGTTCCAAGCCACCATCGACGTGTCCAGCAGACGCGTCACGGTGTCAGACACGGTGAAAGTCGACGTCTGCGTGGACAATCCGGGCCGCACCCCCACCACGTCGGCGCGCGGCGACCTGCCCATCGGAGACAACCACGAACGGTTCGCCATTCCCATGCTCGCCGCAGGCCAGTCACGCCAGACGACTGTGGAATTCACCGCCGTCAGCCGCGCGGTGCTGCCCATCGGCCCGCTATCCATCCGCAAAGGCGACCCGTTCGGTCTGATCCGCCACGAAAAGAAACTCGTGGACCAGATCAACGTGTTCATTCATCCGCAGACCGTGCTGCTCAGCACCCTGAACGCCGGCATTCCACGCGATTTGGAAGGTCAGCCAAGCGGCGAAATCGTCGACGACGACCTCGACTTCTACGGCCTGCGCGAATACGAGCCCGGCGATGACGTACGCAACGTGCATTGGCTCAGCTCCGCGAAAACCGGATCGCTTATGATCCGCCAATACGAAGCCACCCGCCGTACCGACACCGCTCTGACCATCAGCGTGAACCCGGATGATTACATCGATTCCCAGGAATTCGAACTGGCCGTATCCGTCCACGCCTCCATCGGCGTGCAATGCCTGCAGCAGAACCGGCCAGTCACCGCGCATGCCGGTTCCACGCACGCCATTCCGCGCAACGCCACGGAATTTCTCGATGGCTGCAGCGGCATCGACCCTGACATCGACGACAATCCCAACCTCGCGCAAACCACTCTCGAACATGCCCCCGACGCATCCTTCTACTTCTTCACCGTCGGCAGGCTCAAAACCATCGACGACATCAAACACATGGTCCTCGCACTCCCCCGCTCCGCAACCTGCGTGGTGCTTCAAGCCGCAACCGGCCAACCGCGCGCCATCAAACGCTACTCCGACTTCACCTTGGCAACCGTGGGAGACCTCAACGACCTCCCCATGATCATGGGGGTGCTGGCATGAGCACCACATTCACCAACACCGGCAATTTCACCGGCAACCTCACCGGCACAGGCACCAACTCCGCCAACACCAACACTGGCATGGCGACCGGCACAGGCACCGGCTCATGGGCGAACTCCACCCACTCCGTCATCTGGATGTCCCGCAGCGGCAAGTCCCCAGCCATGCCCAACACCAACCAGCCACACGCCGCGCAATACGCAAGCCTCACGGTCGCCGCCCTGCTGACCATCGCCGCAGCCAGCAACCTCATCGACGTATACGGCTCCGCCCTGTCTTGGACGAGCGCCGCAATCCCCGCCACCATCATCGGCTCGCTCGTGGCGCTTGCCGGTCTCGTTCCCGCGTTGCGCCTGTGGTGGCAGATGCTGTTCATGGCGTGTGCGCAGCTGGTGGTCGGCCCGGTCATCTTCCTGAATGGCACCACCATCGCCCATGTCATTCCCACATTGCGCACGTTGACGCAGGGGTGGATACGGATGCTCGGCTCGTTCAAATACCTGCTGGCCATCGACCCGCCGACCGGCACCGGCGACGGCTCGCTGCTCGCCGTGTGGACGATCTGCCTGTGGGCCGCGCTGCTGGCCGGTATCTTCGCGGTTGCGGAGGATGGCCGGCTTACGATGGTTGCGGTCGTTCCCGTCGTGGCGAATCTTGCGATCTGCGCGCTGCTTGGCACGTCAAGCGGCTTCTACCGTATGGCGATCGGCACGATTATGGCGGTCGTGCTGGTGGTTTGGGTCAGCGCGCGTTGGAAACTGTTGGAATTGGGCCGTTGGCTCAGTTCCGTAGTCATCGTGCTGCTGGCTTCGGCTGTGGCGATCGGCGGATGCTTGGTGGTCGGGCAAAACCGCACCATTCTGCGCGACCATTATGATCCGCCGCTGAGCCCGTACGATTACACCAGCCCGTTGAGCGGCATGCGTTCGTATATCAAGAACCATAAGGACGATGTGCTGCTGACCGTCGACGATCTGCCGGCCGGTTCCACGGTGCGTTTGGCGGTTATGGACCGTTTCGACGGCAATGTGTGGAACCTGTCCGATTCCACCATGGCTTCGGATTCCTCCAACTACCATCGTGTGGGCGATTCCATCACAAACAACGCCACCGGCAAGCGGTTCACCGCGAAATTCACGGTCGATGACGGTTTGAGCGACTATTGGCTGCCGATGGCCGGCGCGGCTTCCAGCGTGAAGTTCGCCACATCGTCGGACGCCGATTCGTTCTACTACAACACCGACACCATGTCGGCGATCTACCCTTCGCGCACCTCTCCGGGATTGTCCTATACGGAAACCGGCGTCATTCCACGGACGCCGACGGATAAGGAGATCGCCAAGGCGAATGCTTCCTCCATCAGCCAGCCCAAGGCGGAGGATGTGCCCGATTGCGTGGATAAGCTGGCCACCGCGATTGCGGGCGGCCAGTCCAAGGGCGGCGAGGCCGCGCAGTCTCTTGCCGACAAGCTCAGGGAATCCGGCTGGTTCTCCCATGGTTTGAATGGCGATTACCCATCCAGAGCCGGTCACGGCAACTATCGTATCGACCAGCTGCTCGCCGGCAGTGCGATGGTTGGAGACAGCGAGCAATACGCTTCCGCGATGGCGCTTATGGCCCGCAGTCTCGGCTTGCCGAGCCGCGTGGTGCTGGGCTTCCTGCCGAAGAACGACGAGGGCGAGATCAGTGACAGCCGCACCGAGAAGCATGGCAAAACCACCACCACGAAATTCACCGGCAACGATGTGACCGCTTGGGTGGAGATCAAGCTGGACGGTTACGGATGGGTGGCGTTCTACCCGACACCGAAGGAAACGAAGGTTCCCGACGAGAACCAGAATCTCACTCCGCCCAATCCGCAGACCTTGGTGCGTCAGCCTCCGGTGCCGCTTACCGATCCGCTGCGTGACGACAACCAAGCCAAGGGCAAAACGTCGCTTGGCGGCAGCATGGCCGACGAGACGCCGACGAGCCTGTTCTGGCAGCGTTTCGGCAGAATCGTCAGAAAAGTCGCCATCTACGGCAGCCCTCTGTGGACGGTGCTCATCGTCTGCGGCCTGCTGCTCGCCATCAAGGCGATCGCCCTGGCTCGGGCTCGCAGGCATGGCAGCGCATCGCAACGCGTCGCTGCCGGATGGCAGGCGGTCGCGGCGCTTGCCCGGCAAAGCGGCCTTGACGTCCAAGGCACCAGAAACGAGCAGGCGCAGGCCATCGCCGAACAGATGGGCTTCGATGCCAATACACTGCTCGAGCTGGGCAGGGAGGCTGATTACGCGGCCTTCTCCGGAGGCGATGTCACGCAGGAGCATGCGGAACGCTACTGGCATGACATCGCCGAAGAACGAAAGTTCATGCTCGGCTCGCTGCCGACGTTCCGCAGGTGGCGGGCGAAACTATCGCTTGCGGACGTGTTCCACTTCCGGAAAATCCGCTTGCGGAAAATCGGTGTGAAAGGGCGGGACTCATGAACGTCAAACATATTGAGGTCGGTCTGAACAGCAATATCGGCTTGCGTAGGAAAGACAACCAGGACAGCGCCTGCGCAGGCAACGGCGTGTATGTGGTGTGCGACGGCATGGGTGGCGGCAAGGGCGGCAAGCAGGCCAGTTCCGATGTTGCGGAACGGTTCGCGCGTTTGGCCGAACTGCCGACGCGCGATCTTGACGCGATTGACGAAACGCTGATCCTTGCCCAGCAGGAGGTGCTCCGTCTGGGTGAGCAGCTCGGCGGCGTTGCGGGCACTACCATCAGCGGCGTGCTGCTGCCGACGCGTGTCGGCGATGACGCGATATGTTCCGACGAACGGTGTTACATCGTCAATGTGGGCGATTCCCGCACGTACCATATGCGCGCCGACGGCAATGGCGCGTGGCTGGCGGATTCGCTGACGTGCATCACCCGCGACCATTCGGAACGGCAGAACGCCATCGATTCGGGGCAGATGCTGCCCGATGAGGCGAGCCGTTGCATTCCGCGCAACATCATCACGCAATGTGTCGGCGCGCCTGCCGGCATCCAGCCTGACTGGTACGCCGCGCGTGCGGACGGACGGTTCATCATCTGTTCCGATGGGCTGCATGCGCAGATCGGCCGTGAGCAGCTTGCCGAGATCGCGGCGGCGTACGCCGACCCGCAGATGGCCGCGGACATGCTGGTACGCGCCGCGCTGAACGCCGGCGGCCGCGACAACATCACCGTCATCGTGGTGGATATGCGTTCCGATATGCCGTGCGACGAGGATTGGAACGTCAGCAAGATCGGCGATGACGAGGATATCGACGATGCGCTGGACGGTACGTTGCAAACGTTACGAGTCATTCAATAAGATGGTTACAGACCACGAGACAAGGAGATCATGATGGTCGATTTCGATGCCGCGGTGGCGGCCGTGCAGGATCCGAACGCCAATCCCGTGTTCCTGGCGAAAATCGCGTACGAGAATCCGGAATTCGGTGCGAATGTCGTTGCCAATCCGCGAGCGTACCCGGGTCTGAAGCGTTGGGTCGCCGAATTCGGCGATGAGCGCGCCCGCCAGCAGCTGGTGGCGATGGGCTGGCCGGTTCCGCAAAATGGCGTGCAGCCGCAGCCGATTGCCGAACCGACGGCCCAGCCAATGGCCGAACCGGTTGCCGAACAGGTCCAGCCGGAACAGCAGTATCAGCCGGCAGTGGCGGAACAGTTCCAGCAGAAGCAGCAGTATCAGCCGGAACAGCCGGTGAACCAGCAATACGGTCAGGACGCTGCCTATGCGGCGTCTAACGAGGCTTCGACCGAGTATGTCGACCCATACATGAATCCCGCCGATTTGTCCGAAGTGGCCGATTATTCATCGAGCCAGCCGCAGAACGAACCGGAACAGCAGTATGCCGAACAGCAGTATGCCGCGGCCCAGGAATCGCCGGCAGACGCGGGGTTCACCGCGGAACTGGCCATGACCACCACCGATCAGATGCTGATGGCCCGTATCGCCAGCGAAGCGCCGGAGCTTCGTCCGTGTCTTGCGCGCAATCCGTACATCTATCCGGAATTGCTTGCCTGGCTTGGCCAGTTGAACGATTCGGCCATCAACGCGGCCATTCGTCTGCGCCAGCAGTGAGCTAACGCCGATTATCAGACCATTTGAAACATAAGGGGTTGTCGCGGGAATCTCCGTGACAACCCCCTATCGTCTTACCGCTAACCGTCCGCGCCGACGCTGTCAACACAAATCGTCAACGCAGTCCGTCAGCGTAATCGTGTCTTCACTGACAAACGCCCTCACTGTTTGCGGAATTGGAAGAACTGGTCGCCGATACGCACCGTGCATGGCGCCTCCAGCTGCATCGGCTTGTGTTCCACTTTGGTTTCGACATCGTCTTGGATGATGTACGTGCCGTTGAGCGAACCGTAATCCTCTATCCACAGCGTGCCATCCTGGTCGAAGCTGATCGCCGCATGGTTGCGTGAGATTGTGCGCGTCGGATCCTCCAGCTTGACCGATTTGGCGCCGGCGGGCACTTCGGCCGAAGGCTTGCGGCCAAGGAGCACGCCCATATCCACGATCACCTGCTGTCCGGTCTGCTCGTTGTCCAGCACGTACGTGTGCTTCGGCTGCTTCATGGTGAAGGCTTCGGAAAGCACGGTGCCGTCCCAGTCGATATCGTCCTCGTCCGAAACGGCAGCGTCGCCCTTCGCAACGGAAACATCCTGCATATCGTGGTCGTCCGATTCGTTCTGTGCGGCGAGCCGTTCGCGTGTTTCCAAGGAATCGGCGGCATTGTCGACGGGTTCGGCTGTGGGTTGCGCCATCACCGTGACGTCATCGTCATACCACCCTGGTTCGGGCGGCGGCGGGTAAGGTAGAAAACTCATATTCCCATTGTAGGAAGGTGACGTCCATGCCGTCTGACGATACTCATTCTGCAATACGATGCTCGCATATTCCGTCTCAAAATATTATGCTGTAACTCGTCAAAAGAGACGGACACGTCGATGTTTCCCTCCGTGTTCACGGATTCGACATTCAAAAAGGAAAAAGGATAAGAAGGACTTTTCTCATGGCGAACACTCCTCCGTATGGTCAACCGCAGAATGGGCAACCGCAGTATAACCAGCCTCCGCAGCCGCAGGCGCCAAACTACAGTCAGCCACAGCCGGGCGGGCCTCAATACGGACAGCCGCAACCCATGCCATACGGCCAGCCGCAGCAATACGGACAACCGCAACCTTATGGACAGCCTCAGCCGCCGATGCCGCAGTATGGTCAGCCGCGGCCGATGCCGTACGGTCAGCCCGCCATGCCCCAGCCCACCGCGTCTCAACCGGCGGTTCCACAGCCTGCGATGCCACAATATGCCCAATCGCAACAATACGGTCAGCCGCAACCGCCAATGCCCGGCAACTTTCCTTCCCAGCAAGCCGGCGCCGCGGCCAAAAATAAGCCGCCGGTCGCCATTATCATCGGCGCGGTGGCCGCAGTCGTCGTCATCGCGCTGGCAGCGGTGTTCTTCCTTACGAATCGCGTCAGCCGTTCCGATTACGAGGAAGCGCTGGTCCAAACGCAGGCGTTGGAAAGCAGCTATACAGCCATCAATGAGGAATTCAGCTCGGCGGCGAGCGCAACGGACAACGATTCATCCTCCGCTTATGACGAGGGCAAGAAGAAGTTGAAGACCTTCAAGCAGGACAGCGACAAGCTGGCTGCCATGAAGGCCGTGAAAAAAGACAAGGACGTCAAGGAGAAGTACGAGACGTTCGAGCGGGACCGTGCGAAATACGAGAGGTACATGAACGATCTGGCCCAGACCATGCCCGCGCTCATGAAGATGACGCATACCTGCACGAAGCTGCCGAAATTCGACTCCGCCGACATGTCTTCGTACTATCGCGATCTTTCCAAGGCGCTCGAAAGCTGTGCCGCCGACGCCGGCGATCTGGCCAAGGTTCCCATCAAGTCCTATGCCGAGTATGGCGCGGATATGCAGGAAAGCGTCAGCAAGAAGAAGGACATTGTGGATCAGATGGCCGATCTGAATCTCAACGATATCGAGTATGGGTCCGCCGATTACGAAAAGCTTCAGGATCTTCATGCGAAGATGTCCGACATCGATTCGCCGACCCTGGATCAGTCCGATTTGCAAAAGGCCGCGAAGGAGGCCGATCTCAGCGGTTCGTTGAAGGATCTGGAAACCACGCTTTCGGAGAAGATCAAGTAACGTCAAAAGACGACTGCGAAACCCTCCCCCGCGATTAATCCACAACCTCGCAATTCCACGACATATAGATATAGCGAAAGGCGGAACCGACCGGTATTGGTCGGTTCCGCCTTTCGCTATGTCAGATGATTCGTCTGTCGACTATCGTGAGGGGAATCTCACAGGGTGTCGCCCAGATCGGTCTGGCCGCCGTTGTCGTCCAGGAAGTCATCCGGGTTGAAGTCATCGCCCAGCTTCAGGTCGCCGAAGTCGATGTTGGAGAAGTCCACATCGGACAGGTCGGTGTCGCCGAAGGAGCTGTCGGTGCCTTCGCCGCCCAAACCGAAGTTCGGGTAGATGGTGTCGCGGATGGCCTTGTCGGGCTCGACCACGGCGTTGCGGTAGCGGGCGAGGCCCGTACCGGCCGGGATGAGCTTACCGATGATGACGTTCTCCTTGAGGCCCTTGAGGTCGTCGACCTTCTCGGAGAGGGCGGCTTCGGTGAGCACGCGGGTGGTCTCCTGGAAGGATGCGGCGGACAGCCAGGAGTCGGTGGCCAGCGACGCCTTGGTGATACCCATAAGCGCCGGACGACCGACGGCCGGACGGCCACCGTTCTTGACGATGTTGCGGTTGATCTCGCGGAAGCGGGCGTTGTCCACCAGCTCACCCGGCAGCAGGTCGGTGTCGCCGGAGTCGATGATGGTCACGCGACGGGTCATCTGGTGCACGATGACCTCGATGTGCTTGTCGTGGATATCCACACCCTGGGAGCGGTACACGGTGTGCACTTCCTCCACGATGTTGACTTGGGCGGCGCGCTTGCCGAGGATGGTGAGGATCTTCTTGGGGTCCACAGAACCTTCGACCAGCTGGGTGCCGACCTTGATGTGGTCGCCGTCGGCAACCTTGAGCGGCACGCGCTTGGAGACCTGGTAGGTGATCGGCTTGATCACGCCGTCTTCCTTCGGTGCGCCGGAATCGGCGTCCGGGGTCAGGATGATCTGGCGACCGCGATCGTTCTCCACGATCTTGATGCTGCCGGCGAACTCGGTGATCGGGGCCTCACCCTTCGGGGTGCGGGCCTCGAAAAGCTCGGTGACACGGGGAAGACCCTGGGTGATATCGGAGGCCGCGGCCACACCACCGGAGTGGAAGGAACGCAGCGTCAGCTGGGTACCAGGCTCACCGATGGACTGTGCCGCCACGATGCCGACGGCCTCGCCGACGTCCACCAGCTTGTTGGTGGCCAGGGACCAGCCGTAGCACTTGGCGCACACGCCACGCTTGGATTCGCAGGTCAGCACGGAACGGGCCTTGACCTCTTCCACGCCGTGGGCAACGAGATCGTTGAGCACGTCCATGGACAGGGCGTCGCCGGCCTTGTACAGCACGGTCTCGCCGTCGGCCGGGTCGATGACGTCGGCCGCGAGCAGACGGGAGTACGGGCCACCGTCGGCGGCCTTGACCAGGTGCAGGTTGCCTTCGGCATCGCGTTCGCCGACCTTCATGGTCAGGCCGCGCTTGGTGCCGCAGTCCTCCTCGCGCACGATCACGTCCTGGGAGACGTCCACCAGACGACGGGTCAGGTAGCCAGACTCTGCGGTACGCAGTGCGGTATCGGCCAGACCCTTACGCGCGCCGTGCTGGGAGATGAAGTATTCCAGCACGGACAGACCCTTACGGTAGTTGGACTTGACCGGTCGAGGAATGATCTCGCCCTTCGGGTTTGCCACCAAGCCTCGCATACCTGCGATCTGGTTGATCTGCATCATGTTTCCTCGTGCACCGGACTGCACGATGATGGCCAGGTTGTTCTTGGAATCGAAGTGTTCCTCAACCGCCTCGGAGACCTCGCTGGTGCACTTGGTCCACAGGTCGACCAGTTCCTGACGACGCTCCTCTTCGGTGAGCATACCGATTTCGTAGTTCTCGTTGACCTTGTCGGCTTCGTCTTCGTACTTTTCGATGTACTCGTCCAGTTCCGGCGGCTGGATAACGTCGGAGAACGCGAAGGACACGCCGGACCACGGTGCGCGGGTGAAGCCGAGATCCTTCAGGGCATCCAGCGTGGCGGCCACCTGCTGGGTGGAGTAACGCATGGCGATGTCATCGACGATCTTGGACAGACGGCCCTTGGCCACCTGCTCGTTGACGAACGGGTAGTCGACCGGCAAGGTGCCGTTGAACAGGATACGGCCGTAGGAGGTGGCGAACAGGACGGAGCCGTCATGGAAACGCTCCTCCTTGACCACGTCCGGGCTGCCCGGTTCCGGATCGACGACCTTGACCTCGCCCGGCTCCCAGTCCTTCGGCAGCACGAAGTCCTGCGGAAGGCGGATGAGCACCTTGGCCTGCATGTCGATCTCGTGCTTGTCGAGCGCCATTTCGGCCTCTTCCAGCGAGGAGAACACGCGGCCCTGGCCCTTGGCGCCGTCGATGACGGTGGTCAGGTAGTACAGACCGAGGATCATGTCCTGGCTCGGCATGGTCACGGTGTGGCCGTCTGCCGGCTTCAGGATGTTGTCGGAAGCCATCATCAGGGAACGGGCCTCAGCCTGGGCTTCGGCGGACAGCGGCAGGTGGACTGCCATCTGATCGCCATCGAAGTCGGCGTTGAATGCGGCGCAGGCAAGCGGCGGCAGGTGGATGGCCTTGCCTTCCACCAGGATCGGCTCGAATGCCTGGATGCCCAGACGGTGCAGCGTAGGTGCACGGTTCAGGAGCACCGGATGCTCGGAGATGACCTCTTCGAGCACGCCCCACACTTCGGAGTCGGCGCGGTCCACGAGGCGCTTGGCGCTCTTCATGTTCTGCGCGAAGCCCTGGTCCACGAGGCGCTTGATGACGAACGGCTTGAACAGCTCGAGGGCCATCGGCTTCGGCAGACCGCACTGGTGCATGCGCAGGGACGGGCCGACCACGATCACGGAACGGCCAGAGTAATCCACACGCTTACCGAGCAGGTTCTGACGGAAACGGCCCTGCTTGCCCTTGAGCATGTCGCTCAGGGACTTGAGCGGACGGTTCGAAGCGCCGGTGACCGGACGGCCACGACGGCCGTTGTCGAACAGGGAGTCGACGGCTTCCTGAAGCATGCGCTTCTCGTTGTTGAGCATGATCTCCGGGGCGCCGAGCTCGATGAGACGCTTCAGACGGTTGTTACGGTTGATCACACGACGGTAGAGGTCGTTGAGGTCGGAGGTGGCGAAGCGGCCACCGTCGAGCTGCACCATCGGGCGCAGGTCCGGCGGGATGACCGGGATCACGTCGAGCACCATGGCCTCCGGCTTGTTGCCGGTGGTCAGGAAGGCGTTGACGACCTTGAGGCGCTTCAGGGCCTTGGTCTTACGCTGTTCGGAAGCGTCCTTGATCTCCTCGCGCAGTTCCTTGGAGATGGTCTCCAGGTCGAGGGACTGCAGGCGCTTCTTGATGGCTTCGGCGCCCATGCAGCCTTCGAAGTAATCGCCGTAGCGGTCTTCCATCTCACGCCACAGGTCGACGTCGCCTTCCATGTCTCCCGGCTTCAGGGTCTTGAAGCGGTCGAACACGGCGCTCAGACGCTGGATCTGCTCGTCGTAGCGGGTACGGATGGCGGCCATTTCACGCTCGGCGCTGTTACGCAGCTTGGCGCGTGCGGAGCCCTTGGCTTCGCCTTCGGCTTCGAGCTCGGCCAAATCGGCTTCGACCTTCTTGGCGCGCTCCTCGATTTCGGCGTTGCGGCGCTTCTCGAGGTTGGCGATCTCGTTGTCGAACTCCTGCTGCAGGTCCGGCAGGTCCTGATGACGCTGCTCTTCGTCCACCTTGGTGACCATGTAGGCCGCGAAGTAGATGACCTTCTCGAGGTCCTTCGGCGCGATGTCCAGCAGGTAGCCCAGTCGGGACGGCACACCCTTGAAGAACCAGATGTGGGTCACCGGAGCGGCGAGCTCGATGTGGACGGCCGGGATTGGTTCGCCAAACCGTTCTACTCTGCGACCGGTCGGCCATCAGCCCTGCGGCAGCTCAAACTGGTGGAGGACTGGGGCCGGTTCGACCTAGATGTTCTATCGGATTGGCCGGACGAGGTGGCACACGAACTGTCGCGCATGCGTATGTTCGCGCCCGAGCGTCTCGACGCCATCAGCGAGCAACTCGCGAAGCGCGTCAAAATGATTAGCGGAATCAGAGATGGCAAGGCGTATCGTGTTCCTAGAGCGATACACGATACGACGAATCTTCCGGAACCGAATCCCGACGTTGATCCTGATGGAATTCATGGAATGGATGTACCTAATCTTGGAATATAGATTTTTATCTAAAAAAGACTTTCTCGACATGAGCAATGGTATCGACTAGTATGGAAGCACCGATCGGGGCACTGCAAACATGGCCAAGATCGGTGGGGTGGGCTCATTCCCATCCCCTGGCAAAGCGTCGGGCCGGTGTCTTCGGACACCGGCCTCTTGCATTCCGTGGTCGTACAGACAATAAAAAGTTTGACTCACGGTAAAACATGCGCTTAAGCGTTGCGTGGAGATGGCCACGTGACGCTTACTTTTATAGACATCCCGAAAAACGTCCGTTTTTGAAACAAAGCTATGCAATGCTTCAGATTCTTCGATTTGACGGTTAAAAGCGTTCCAAAACCCGTTTCAAAATCAATGTCGCACAG
>ENA-OPDC01000287-OPDC01000287.1-human-gut-metagenome-genome-assembly--contig:-NODE-287-length-25596-cov-2.704162_pt1 | contig 25596 bp, 21 predicted proteins | sample MGYA00241620_ERZ501503 | MGnify/ENA primary metagenome ERZ501503 (study PRJEB25962, sample SAMEA2042659) | human gut metagenome | biome: human gut; feature: human-associated habitat; material: faeces...
TTTATGAGTTTGCGCAAAACAATAAAGATATTCATTATTTTGCGGCGATAAAGTTATTTGAGAAAATACTTGATGAAAACTGGGAGACAGGTAAAATTATTCAGTCAGTAGAATCATGGAGTACGGCTTCTAAAAATGTTATCTGTAATGAAGGCAGAATAACTGTCAAACGTTATCTGAGTGTGCTGTCAAATAAGAAGCTTAGAGAGAAGTGTCTGCCTTTAGGGTATTTATTTTCGGAAGTTCACATTGATTCAGAATGCCGATGAATGGATATAGGCTGGATTTAGTTGTAAAATTTCTGGTAGTTCACATAAAAATGCCAAAACTAAATGTGAATATGTTAGCTTTGTTTTTTTATTTAAAGATATTGAAAAAATGTCACGAAAATTATATAATAATCGTGACAAAAAAGGAGAGCATTGCTATGGCAAATGGAATATATATCGAAATAAAAAAAAGAATACTGGATGCAGAAGAAGGCTCAATATTTGTAACATCAGATTTTGCCGATATTGCTACAACAACAACTGTAAGAAAATGCCTTGGAAGGCAGGTTGAAGAGAAAAACATCCGCAGAATTATTGACGGAGTTTATGAAAAGCCTGTATATAGCAATTTGCTGAGGGAATATGTTCCGGCTAATCCTGAAAAAGTTGCGTATGCTATTGCAAGAGGATTTCATTGGACCATTGCGCCATGTGGAGACGCAGCATTAAATAAATTAGGACTATCAACGCAGGTTCCGGTTGTCTGGTCCTATATCAGTGACGGTCCATATAGAAAGTTTTCTTGGGATAATATCACGTTGTCTTTTAAGCATCGTGCAAATCGTGAAATTTCATATATGTCTGAGACAACCACTTTGGTTGTTGAGGCATTAAAGACATTGGGGAAGGACCGTGTTGATGACGGTATTATTTTGAGTTTGAGAAATAGATTGCCTAGAGAAGAGAAGAAAAAGATGTTAGTGGAAGCAACTGGTGTAAGCGAATGGATATATACAGTAATCAGAAAGGTGTGTGCTGAATAATGAAAGAAGTTGCGAAATTACAGATAAAAGACAGAATGGAATTATTTCAGGCAACGGCAATATCCATGGGAATGCAGCCGAATGTAATAGAGAAAGACTTTTGGGTATGTTTTATGTTGGACCATTAGCAGAATGGATGCCATCTCATGAGACAATCGTAACTCCATTTGCAGCCGAAAAATATCCGGATATTTTTTCACAAAAAGATACATCGGTTTTGACCATTGATGTTGAGAGAACTTTCTGGGAAAAACTCACCATATTACATAAAATTGCAAATTTCCCAGAGGGAAAGCCGTTGCCTGCCAGATATGCAAGACATCTATATGATGTGTATAATATGGGCAATTCATGGGTAAAGGAAAGAGCATTTAAACGAAAAGAGTTGTTAGAAAAAGATGTGGTATTTAAGCAGAAATTTTATTATGTCAAAGGAGCACATTATGAAACTGCAACATTGAGCAGTATTGAACTTCTGCCCAAAGAAGCGGTACTCAATGCGTTGAAAGAGGACTATCAGGCAATGAGGAATATGATATATGGGAATATACCGGAGTTTGAAGAGATTCTTGAGTTCCTTGAAAAGTTGCAGGAAGAAGTACATGGGCTTGTAGTAACTTGATAGCTTGATGTAAGTGAAACAGCCAGAAATTTGTTAAGATAAATTCTGGCTGTTTGCTTTATCTATTTTCAGATCTGGATGCGGACGTATCACTCAAAAAATTTTCTATTTCATATGATGATGGTATTCCCAAGAAGAATGCCAATTGCAAATAGAAATCTCTATCTTTTACAAACTTTCTATTTTTTGTGGATTTGTAGTCAAACCAAGACGTATCAGTAAGAGCTTTTGATTTTAAGTATGTTGTAAAGGTTACTTTTTTATTATCCTTTATTATAAAATAATCTCTAAAGTTAATACTTTGATTGTTATTGGCTGCATAAATGTTGTTTGTAAGTTTTTGTAAGGCGTCTAATCTTTCTTTATTATTTTTCTTTGCCTTAAGCATTTTGTTCATATCTTCAATATCATATCCCACCAAATCATAATTGACATAATAGTAGAATTTTTCACGGAGTTTTACTAAATCAACAACTTTAGAAATAAATTCATTTTGTATAGATTCAATAGAGAACTTAGATTTATGTATAGTGGTGATATTTTTTTCATCATATAAAGATACTAATTTTTTATATAGGGTTGTATATTCATCAATCATAGCAATACGCTTGAGAATAGTCCTATTGTAGATTTTTCTTTTGTTGTTACTATCATTGAGAGATTCATATTCATTGGCATATCCATATTTATTTAGAAAAGTATTTAAATCCATAATGCCTATAGTTAAATCTTCGATATAGCCTTTGTAATCGCCCCAAAAAGCATTTCTAATCTCATATGGGAGAATGGTTATACCAACCTATGGAAAATGGCATATTAGCCAATCTAAAGGCTTGTAGAACGAATCTATAATCATCTTCATGAAGAAAGGAAGAAGAGTAGATATGGTTCATCAGCATATCAATTTCTTTTAAATCATTATTATAAACAGCTTTGCAAGTATCTTCATTAATATCAAAGAAAGTATCTAAAATTTCTAATTTTGTCATAACAACACATCCTAAGTGATTTTTTTACAGTATAGCATAAAAGAAAATATATATTAAGAAATTTTTATTTGCATTTTTTAATTTGGACATTATAATTATAAATGATATGTTTTATTTAAATGAAAATGAATCATATTGAAAAATATTTGTAATTACTTGTTGTATTGTGCAAATGACACAAAAATGGGTAGAAAATAGATTTGATTTTAAGTTTGCAAAGTTGTATATAATAGAAGTAGGAATACAAAAAGTATTATTGTATATGCTATATTATGTCGGGTATGAGACTTTAAATCATGCCGAGTGGTCGGGTTGGAGACCTAAAACCCATCCGAGTGTAGAGTAAACTACTAAAAATCTTGAAAGGGATGATTTTATCATCCCTTTTTTTAACATAGGAAGGAATTATTATGTGTACAATACCCTTTAAAGAAAGAGTTAAAAATATTGCTATTGAAAATGCTCCTTTGTATGAAGAAAATTTTATAAAATATGAATATCTTGTGTGTTCAGAGGCATTTGAACAAAAGTATCATATTATAAAGGCAGATAAAGGAAACTATTTACACTTAATAGGAATACATACAACTTTAACACCAGATGATTTTTTTGATAAATGTGTGGCAGTTGGAGAAGAGCAACTTACAGAAGATGATTTTGATTTTAATAAACCTGGTAAGTCTGAAAAATCAGTTAAAGGTTCTGTTAGAGAAAAAATAGTTGCATTACCCAATACGGTGAATTTATTTAATCAAAAATTATTAGCAGAAGATAACTTTAAAAAGAATAAAGTGAATTGTGCGTTTGCGACTACTGATAACAGTCTTACATTGGGATTTGTAAGTGCAGGTAGACCAAAATCATTATTAAAAGGAAATGAGCTGGACAAGAGCAAACAAAAAGAAGTTGATTTGATTTTTAGAAAATTGAGGAGTAGTGATTTACCATATAATGAAATAATATATGGAAATAAACAGAGCATTAGCAAATATCAAAGTGTAATAGATGGTTTAGTGGATATTGATTTTTTCCATGAATAATGAAGTATCAACAATAACTAAAAAGAAAGCATTGGATTGTTGCCAATACTTTCTTATAAATTGTATTTCTCTCGAAGAGGGTAGAAAATGTATTTAACTGATATGTTTTCCCAATATTGTTTTGGAATTCTATAGTTTTTGAAAAAACTATTTCTTTTATTATAATCTTTTTTCTCTTGAGTTACATAGTCAAAATAATGTTCAGATTCTTTGTTCTTTAAATAAATAATATTATTTTCATCACTCATAAAAACATAGAGAGTTATTTCAGGGCAAAATCCCAGGTATCTTTCTAACATTAACCATATACAAATGATATTTTCATAAATCTTTTTCAAACTCATGTTGTTGCATTTATCTATTAAACCAATATTAATATGATTATCGGAAGATACAGTTCCAAGGAAGAAGAAACCAGCAGCAACCATATTAAAGAGTGAATAGTAATTTTTCTTGATTTCTTTTGGAGATTTTTCTACATCTTTTTCACACTCTAATTGTTCCTTAATATTAGCATAATTGGAATAATCATCTTCAATTTTATAATTTAGAAAATTTATTTGGAAATTATATAATTCTGCAATTGATTTATAATAGTCATTCATAAAAGGAGAAAAGACAGGAATTCCATTTATAATATTTTTCTCGAATATAATTTATTGGCTTTTCTTAAGCAAAGGTAGCCGTTTACTGTGTTTAATTACTTTAGCTAACAGGAGGAGCAGCTTATGCGTAATAAGAGAAGAACAGACGAAGAATGGCTGTCATTGATTCAGCAATCCCAAGACCAAACCCGCCCATCACAGAGCCAGCCCGTCAGGAGCTGGCTCTTTCACTACAGCCCCTCCTGCCAATTTCTTCCAATTCCCCCATCCCGATTGTCCTCATCAAAATCACCCGTTATACTGTAACTACCCCCGGTTTCCCCGGAGATACGTGGGAAGAAAATCAGAACAGCATGAGAGGAAACAACATGAGGACAATTGACAAAAATACCATACAATCCTATCAAGATCATATTTATACACAGGAAAAATCCCAGAATACCATCGACAAATACATCCGCGACATCCACACCTTCACCGCCTGGCTGGAAGCGCAGGAACAGAAAGACATTACCAAAGAATGCGTGATCCGCTACAAAAAACATCTCGAAGCCAAATACATGCCGTCAAGTGCAAACAGCATGCTCATCGCCTTAAACGGCTTCTTCGGATACACAGGCTGGCACGACTGTTTCGTCACGATCTTCAAGACCCAGCCAAACCACATCTATGCGCAGGAAAAAGAGATGACGCGCGCCGAATACGAAAAACTCATCGCAATTGCAAAAGAGAATGGCAACCTCCGCCTTGCCATGATCATCGAGATCATCGGCAGCACCGGCATGCGCATCAGTGAACTTGCATCGGTCACGGTGGAGGCAGTGGGCACCGGAAAGATCAGTATATCCTGCAAAGGAAAACACCGCGAGATCTATCTCGTACACAAACTGAAAATGAAACTGCTCGACTACTGCAAAAAGCAAGGTATCAGAAGCGGCGCAGTCTTCATCACAAAAAACGGAAACCCGGTAGACCGCAGCAACATCTGGACGGAAATGAAAAAAAACGCCGAAAAAGCAGGCGTTGCACTGGAGAAAGCATTTCCGCATAACCTCCGCCATTTCTTTGCACGCGTCTACTACAGCATACATAAAAACATCAGCCAGCTTGCGGATATCCTTGGACACAGCAGCATCAATACCACAAGGATCTACTTAGCGACCACAGAGGAAGACCATGTCAAAAAATTGGAGCGTCTGGATCTGGTCGTCTGAACGACAGAAATAAAAAGACACAACATAATGTAGATTATGTTGTGAATGCATTCAGATGAAAGTATGGTAATTATTACCAATAACTTCCAAGTACTATTTTTTTATCAAAAAATCCGATAAACGTCAATAGTCTGATGCTAAAATTCGACAAAAAATCCCACTTTTTGTAAAAGAAGCACTAATTTCATAGTACTTCTCTAGGATAGTGTTGCCATTTTTGCACAAAAATAAGACCAGACTTCTGTAAACGCCTGATTTTTCAGTGTTTCACGGTTTTACAGCTGAAAATCTTGTTTTTCTAATTCCACTACATTCGTAGATAACTGCTAAAAACCAGAAATTTTATAAATCTGTCCAAAATCCCGGTGCAACCGGGCAAAGGAGCTATCCCTTCGCACAACATAATCTACATTATGTTGTGGAGCTTTTTTATGTAATAAAAATTAAGGAGGAAACCTATGAGAAGGACGAAAGCAAACCGTGCATTGACATTTGTGATGGCAGCCGCACTGCTCATCGGATCGATCCACGGCGTAGGTGCAAAAGAGCAGAGCAAAGCCTATGAAGCACCGGAACTGACACTGGTGCAAGGTGCATCAGACTATGACCTGACGGAAGGGATCACGTATGACAGTGAAAAATATACCCTGTCCGTCACTGACACAGGAAACTTTGACATCAATGTGGCAGGAGATTATGAGATCTCATACGCACTGACGGGAAAGGCAGAAGAGGCGGATCAGACACCGGAAGGGGATGACCAGACTTCTGATACAGATACCGCAGATCAGGACAAACCAGACCAGCCGGCAGATGAGGAAAAACCAGCAGATCAGGATGAAACGGACAGTGCAAAAGACCCGATAGACAGCGGAAATGCAGGGCAGACGCAGGGAACATCCACAGGTGTCGGAGAGGCACAAGGATCAGAAAATCAGAATGATGGAAATACAGACACAGTAAAAGAAGAGTCAGCGGATACAGATACTGTAAATATTACAGAAGAGCAGACTCCGAAAGCTGCAAATGCAACACAGGAAGTGATAAACTTCAGCAGGACTGTAAAAGTAGTCACAGCGGAAGAACCGGTGGAATCTTATGCAGTAAATGAAGGAATAGCGACCTATGCAAATGTGCAAGGAAACTATATCGTAAATCTGGGAACACCGGTGTGGACGGATGATACACATCAGAAATTCCAATATACCAATGTAAAGATTGATGCAGGCAGTGATGACATAAGCCTGATGACAATTACGTTGTCAAACGGTAAGCTGCCAGATGATATTTTAAATAATGCAACCGTAAGGGATGATTATGGAAGATCAGCAACATGGATCTTTATGGATAAAAAATCCAGTCAGGAAATAGAGAAAAAAATCCAGACTATGACATTTGATTATGTGAGTGATATGAATGTATATGTATCAGTAAATGCAAATGATAATGAAGGATTTGAGTCAGGTCTTGATCAAATGAAACTGACACAGTGGTCAGTCAGTGGTCATTATTATTTGCATGTTAATGAGAAAGTATCATGGACGTCAGCGTATGATAGAGCAAAAACATATAAGTTAGCCGGTCAAAGAGGATACTTAGCGACAATTACATCTAATGATGAATTATCATATATTTTAACATTACAAAAAGGGCAAACGTGGACAGCTGGCACAAGATTAATTATGAAAGATGGTTCGAGTCTCAATGATACTCCATTTGGAAGGATAACAAATGGGATTGTAAAATATGGTCAGGATTATTATTGGGCGGCAGGACCAGAAACAGGAGAGAAAATTGAATCGTTATGGGGAAGTGGTGAACCCAATCGTGCATCAGTTACTTATGGTGCGCTAAATGGTACAATTTCAGATGTACAAGGGCAGGAATCCTGTGTAATGGTAAGAAATACAGATATAAAAACATTGAATGATATAATAGAAGGAAATGTGCCTGGAGATACGGACATTACATCGGGTGGTTTCTTCGTCGAATTCGGCGGCTACGCTGACGGAGCCGACCCGGGACAGCCGGATAACACCAAAAAAGGTGAGACCAACGTACTGGTAGCACCAATGGATGCTGAGGCTGTGATAAACGGCGTGAAATACGCCCCTCTTGCCGATGCACTGGATACGGCACAGGCAGGAGACACAGTCGAGATCGTAAAAGATACCGTCACAGCAGTGACAGGCGGAACCATGAAAAAAAGTGTTCAGTTAAAGAGCAAGGATGGTACATGGTTCTCCGCACCGGGTGATGCGGTGGATGTAACGCTTGACATTGCAGCAGATGGAACCGTTACTCTTAAAGACGGAACACTTAATGTATCGGATAACGGAACACTGAACGTTTACAGTCCGGTAGACCATAATACTTACAAGGTGACAACCCCGGCAGGCGCATCATCGGTCGTTGTGCCAAACGGTACAGGGGATGATACACCATATCTCAAGAACCATAACACGACAGGCGCACTCACCTTAAAGATCGGGGATGTGACATACACATATACCAATCAGAGTTTTGATGCCATCACCCTGGTCTACATCCCGGATGCCATGTACCGGAATGAACTGGTGACAAAAGCAGAAGTTCCTGCAGACAAGACAGCAGAGATCAGGTTAGATGATACAGACTCCGTCAAGACCAAAGGGACAGGAAACGCTTCGGATAAAGTGACCGTGGAGCGGAGGAATACAGACAAAAAAGCAGATGTAAAGATCCCTTCCGGGGCAAGTGCAGACGTGTTCGGACATGAAGTGGGGGCAGCACCGGCAAATGGCGTGACTGTCAGCCAGGGCAGCACGACAAACAGCGGATATCCGTCGCGTGATTATGTCACAATCCCGGTAGGTGAGAGCATCGTGATCGACGGAGTAACCTATAATGCGACCGACAGCGTACAGAGATACTATCTCGGAACATTCAACGTGGCGGTCACGACCGGGAACAATGCAGAGATCTCCGGCGGCGCAAAACCGGCTGACCCGGGATACTTACAGCAGTACAAGGTAAAGATCAGTCCTAAGGCATACTTTGACCTCGATAAGGACAACTTTACCGTCACAATGAAAAAAAGTGATACCGGAGCGGCAGAGACATTGCCGTTTGCACAGGTATGCAAAGAGGAAACAGATGGAAGCATCACAGTGACGATCCCTCAGGTAACCGGTGACATCACCATCAATGCTGCGGCAAAACGCCAGCTCACGACCTTAAATGTGGAAGGGCTCACAGCCGGCGGCGCAAAGGGAGTCTTCAAGGCAGTGGATGCATCCGGCAACACCTATGAGCTGGCTACAGATGGAAGCATCCAGGTAAACCGGAATGAGGAACTGACACTTACCTTTACGCCGGATGATTTTGACGACAGATACTATTCAGACCTGACCGGGGAGAAGGGAGAGAGTTTTTCCATCCTGACAGCCCTGACGGATACGACAGATCATAATGCAGATCTGTTTGCAATAGCGACATTCAACTGGACAGAAAAGAGCTATGAGATAACATACACGCCGGCGAAAGCGGATGTGACGTTAAAAGCAGTCTTTACGCCATCCCACATCGTACATCTCCATGTGACAGGAGGAACGGCAGAAGTGACAGACCATACACTGGTCACAAAGGAGACAGGCGCATCACAGTTCCAGCATGTCATCGTGGCAGATGATAAGACGGTGGAGGTGACACTGAAAGACACGACAGCAAACGGACTTGCTCCGACAGCTTACTGGAGTGACGTGTCAGAATCGCCGGAGAATGCGGGAACGGATGTGTCTGCAGCGCTCCAGAATACCGGTGCAAAGACCTATACCTATACGACACAGAAAGTAAAACAGCCACAGGCACTGAACGTGACCTTTGAGCAGGGACAGACCGTGGAGGTTACGGTAAACAACGGAAAACTCTTAAATGATGATGGCGCATGGAACGAAAATTCCGGCACATACACAAGGATCGTAAAGAACAACGCTCCACTGGTGCTCAAGATCAAACCGGATGACGGCTACGGCTTAAAGGGCATCACAGTCAATGGTTATCCGATCGACATCGAAAAAGCACTGGAAGACAGGGCACTCGAATACGACAGTGCGACAGGCGTCTATACCCATACTACACACGGCATCTATCAGGCATGGAAGGTGACGGTCGATCTGGAAAAACAGCACCAGTTCATCTTTGAAGACCAGAACGGTGCACAGATCGCCAGTGGGGAGCGCATCACCGTCATTGACGGCGGAACAATCGCAGAGGCTGTCTTTGCAAAAATGCAGAGAGTGACAGACGGGTTGAAAGCGGACAACGAGAGCTTCTTTGTCTGGGTGGATAAGGCAAACACCGGAAAAGTCTATAATGGGACAACGGTCATCAGCAGCCAGACGGCAGATAAAGTGACGCTCATCCCGGTATACCGCACAAACGTGGTGAACGGGGCAGACGGAAGCAGCATCGCAGCGGATGATTTCGTCATCCATGTGAACGATGTCGGAAACCTGACAGCATCTGATGCAAAGAACCGTGCCAATGTGAAGGCATATGGTGCAAACGGTGATGATATCACGGCAACCGTGACCGTAGACCAGGACAAATTAGATGAACTGACCGCAAAAGGCAAGGGCATCTATGCAGCGGCACTTACCTTCCAGGCAGGCGCAGGGGCTGCGACAAGCATCACGGTGGAAGTGACGGATGACAAACCGGCCGTCATCGGACAGACAGCCCATACGCTCACCTTTACAGGAAGGCCAAAAACAGAGTACAGCGTGCGTGAACTGGACACATCCGGAAATCCGGTCGGACACACACTGAAATTCAAGACAGATGAAAATGGAAAAGGAATTGCATCTGGTCTGAAAAAAGCAACGGAATACAAGATCAGCCACAGCAATTTCGGCTCCACAGTCGGAAAGACTTCCCTTGTGGACGCAGCAGACATTGCGAAGCAGTTCGAAGAGAAAGGCGCAGGCGATACAAACAGCAACAATGCCACAGACAACACAGAAAAAGCGGAAAACTCCAACGTGGAAGTCACAGTGGATGATAACGGAAACTACAAGGTGACCGTAAAGAAGGACATTGACCAGACAGTACAGATCCCGGACACATGGGGCGATATCAGGATCGACCTTGGCGGACATACCATCACAGGTGACAAGGCAGATGATGATAATGCAGCAAAACCGGGACTGGAATTTGTCAAGGATGCGAACAGCAACGAACATCCGGGAACGAATCTTGAGATCGTAAACGGTACGATCAAAGGTGGAGACGGTTCTGCTAAACATCCGGATGGAGCAGCCGGCATCGGAGCCAGTGGTGATACAGCAGATGCCGGAATTATCATTGGAAACAATGCAAACGTGACCGGTGGTAATGGTGCAAATGGTACAGAAGGCAAAGATGGAGGAAATGGTGGAGCCGGTATTGATGGTAACGGCAAGATCACTCCAACGGTCAGTGGAACTGTAACTGGTGGAAACGGCGGTAAAGGCGGAAATTCTGCAACCGATATCCCTGGTAATGGTGGAAACGGTGGAAGCGGAATCAGCGCAGGCGATAAGACTATCACCATCAATCCTGGCGGAACTGTCAAAGGCGGTGATGCAGGAAACGGCGGAAACGCAACAGGAGATAACACGAATCCTGGTGGCAACGGCGGTAACGGCGGTACAGGAACCGAGACCACACAGCCCGGAAAGACCGATAATAACGGTGGAACAACATCGGGTGGAAATGGCGGAGACGGCGGTAAATCCGACAACGGAAACGGTGGAAACGGAGGCAACGGCGGCAGCGGCTCCACAGGAGAAAATAATAACAACGGCGGCACAAGCAGTGTCGGCAGCGGCGGAAATGGTGGCGACTCAGACAAGGGCAACGGCGGCTCCGGCGGCAATGGAGGAAGCTCAGGCGAAACCGGTGGAACCGGCGGTGACAACACCGGAGGAAACGGCGGAAATGGAGGAGACTCCAATAACGGAACTGGAGGTTCCGGCGGAAACGGAGGAGACTCCAACAGTGGAACCGGAGGAAACGGTGGAAATGGCGGCGGCTCTGACAGCGGAACCGGAGGCAACGGTGGAAATGGCGGAGACTCCAACAGCGGCAACGGTGGAACCGGAGGCGATGGCGGAAACGGCAAGGATCCGGGCAACGGCGGAAACGGCGGCGGCTCCAACAGTGGAAACAACGGCAGCTCCGGCAGTGACGGCAGCAAACCAGACAACAACGGCGGAAATAACGTCGGCAACAACAACGGCGGAAACAGTAACGGCAATGGTGGCAGCAACGGCGGAGATAACGGAAACAATAACGGCGGCTCCGGCAGTGGTGACAACAGCAACGGTGGAAATGGTAATGGCGGAAACGGAAGCGGCAATAACAGCGGAAACGGAAGCAATAATGGAAGCACCAGCGGTGGAAACAGCAATGGAAATGCGAACGGAACCAATACCGGTGTCACAGATGGCAAGACCAATGCCACAGATATCGCTGCGACGGATGGAAACAATGCGTCCGGCGGAAACAAAAACAACAAACACAACAGGAACAACAGAAACAACAACGAGTCAGACCAGGCGGATGGTGAGGATGTGACAGAAGGTACAGAGACCGGAGCAGACAGCACGGATGCAGATACAGGTTCAGATGATACTACAGATGTCGCTGACAGCACAGAGACCGGAGCAGATGCAGACGGAAGCGGAAACGCAGACGACAGCATCCCGGCAGACAGCAGTGATGCAGACGGACACATCAGCTTCGCAGACTGCGGATCCCACTGGTATCCAGTCATCCTGATCCTTGTGATCGCAGGATACACAGTCCTGCGTATCCGGAAGATCCGCGAGGAACTTGACGGAGAGTAAGACAGTACCCCCAAAATATACCAGAACGAAAAAACAATCCCGGGGATATCCACATATCCCCGGACAATAAAAAAAGAAAGACCTATTATCTAAACTTACAAACAACAAACCAAAAATGATATATGTAATTTTTCCAAAATACTTACAAAACATCTGACATGAGCGGACAGAACAGGAAGGATCCCTGTCAGACCCATTCATGGCAGAAATACAAGGAACAGGAGGATAAGGACCATGGATCCTGAAAGAAGAAAAGCACTGCAGAAGACGCAGAAAAAATGTATTGCAGCCCAGGTGGTGATGTGTGCAGCCTATATATCAGCGGGCATCTTACTGGCTGTGACAGGCAGGCACTGTGTGGCAGATACTCCGATCTATATAGCCGGCGCAGTCATCACAGCCGGCTGCATGGCAGCTCTTGCAGTGTTTGAGTCAAGACTTTCAAGAGAACTTGCAGGATGACATGACAGGGGCAGCGCAGGCTGCCCCTATTGTGCCTGAAAAAGGGATTATAAGGAAGTGACAGATCATGAAAGACAGGAATTTTGTTAAGGAAATAGAAAAGTTAAGGACAGCCGTCTTAGGGTATGACCGTGAGGAAGTCGTGCTCTACATCAGGGAGCTGGTGGAGTACTATGGACAGAAGAACGAGGAGGCAGTGAGGGAACTATATCTGGAAAAGATGCAGCTTGCGGCAGAGAACGCAGGACTGCGGGCACAGATCCCCACACAGGAGAAGCTCTATGCGGAGGCAGAAGGAAAGGCGGAGGAGATCCTGGGCGGTGCAAAGGAGACTGCGGCGACCATCCTTGACCATGCCGGCACCGAAAAGGAACGCATGCTCAAAGAGGCTGGGGAAGCAGAAAAGAGGATCCTTGCAGAGGCAGACCAGAAAGCAGTGGAGACCATTACAGAGGCAGACCAGAAGGCAGGGGAGACCCTTACAGAGGCAGAGAGGAAGGCAGGAGAGATCCTTGCAGAGGCAGGCCGGCAGGCGGAGGAGATCCTTGCAGAGGCAGGGAGACAGATGGACGTCATCCTGACAAAGACAAGGGAGAAAGTGGAGAAGGAACAGGCGCTCTACCATCAGTACCGCAGCCGGCTGGAATCCTTGAAAAAAGGCCTGGACTGCATCTTTTCAGAGTGTCCGCCGGAGGAAGACACCCGGGATCCGCAGGGAAAGCCGCAGAGACCGGGACAGATACAGGCAGACGGACCGGAAGAGGCCGGTCTCCGGGAACAGCCATGAACGAGGGAGAACAGTACAGCCTTGACATGGCACTCCTGAAGATCCGCGAGGAAAAACGGAAAAGAAAGATGCGCTCAGAGCGAGCCGTCATCCTGTTCGTGGTCTGGCTCCTGGTGTTCAGGGTATGCGGGATCATGCGCGTGGATGGAAATTCCATGCGCCCTGCCTGCCATCCCGGGGATATCGTGTTCTTCCTGCGCATCCTCCCGGACGGCGTGGGCTATGGGGATGCCGTCATCTTAAAGGATGCATCCGGGGAATATCTGATCAAGCGCATCGCAGGGCTGCCGGGGGATGTGATGGAGGTGGACCGTGAGGGACACCTGACAAGGAACGGCGCAAAAGTGCAGGAGACGGATGTCATCTACGGCCTGTCGGAGACAGGAGACAGCGTGGATTATCCGTACACCGTGCCGGAAGGAAGCTATTTCTTCCTCGGGGACAACCGCCCGGTGTCCATGGACAGCAGGATGCTCGGTGCGGCTGGAAAGGAAGAGATAAAAGGAAAGGTCATCTGGGCAGCGGGGGCTGGGAGATGGAACAAAAAAACAGGTAAGAGGTAAAAGACCATGAGCATTACAGGAGCTTATACTTGGGAAGATATTTCCAGTCTTGGGATGGAAGCTTATTTCCAGCCCATCTACAACGTGGAAAAGCACAGGATCACCGGGCTTGAGGCGCTGTTCCGTGCAAGGGACGGGAAGGGAGGTTTCCTCGACCCGGAGAGCCTTGTGCAGGAGGCAGAGGAATGCGGCTGGGTGCATGACATCGACCTGTGGATGATCCGGGAGTGCTGCCGGTGGTTCACGAGGTTTGCGGAACACGGCATCACGAGGATCAACGTGAACCTGTCGCCGCAGACCTGCATGGTGGAGACTGTCTGGGAGGAGATCAGCAGCTGCCTGGACCGGTACGGTCTCCAGCATGGGAAGATCTGGCTGGAGATGACGGAACTCGGAAAGTCGGCGGATAACGGAAAACTCCTGGAGACCGCACACAGGCTGCAGGATAAGAAGTTCAACCTGGTCATGGATGATTTCGGCAAGGGCGAATCCAATTTCGTGCGGCTGATGGATTTCGAGTTCCAGAGCATCAAGCTGGACAAGGAGCTGGTCTGGGGCATCGGGAGCAGGAAGATGGGCATGCCGATCATGCAGACGCTCCTCGTGTTCGCCCAGAGGAACCACATCTGGGTGACGGCAGAGGGGATCGAGACAAGGGAACAGGCAGCGCAGCTGGAAAAGCTCGGCTGCAACTTTTTACAGGGCTACCTGATCAGCAGACCGCTCCCGGCGCAGGAATGCGTCTCGTTCATAAGGCAGTGGGAGGACACGGACATCCTCGGACAGCCTGGGCAAGAAGATGATGATTGCAGAAATCATATGAAAAAATTGAAAGAAGAGTATGAGGAGTTTCGCAATTGTCTAAATATCATATAAGGAACAGGAGAGATAAGTCATGGGAAAGACAAAATTTGGAACAAAGATCGTATTCTTTTTTGTGATACTGCTCGGTGCAGGGGCAGTGTTATATGCGAAAAACTGCATGGAATAGCTCGCAGCATATGCAGTAAGCCTCATGGACGGTGCAGGACAGGCGCAGAGCCAGCTTGCGGCAATGATCGCTTCCGATGTGAAAAAAATGGCAGCCTTTATGGCAGCCGGGCTTATCATAACGGTCGTTGTGGGTGCGGCAGGCATCATTGATTACATCAGAAGCCTCGACCTTGCCTGCAGCTATTCGGACACCCTCGCACAGGGCGATCTCACACAGGATGTGGAACAGAAATATTTAGACAGGAAAGACAGCATCGGAAACCTTGCGGCAGCTTTCCACAAGATCCGAGAGAGTTTTGCGGGACATCTTGGGAGCGTGAAGGACAATGCAGAGTCCCTGAGCGGCCATGTGTCCTCCATCGGGAAAAACGTGGATGAGATCAACGGCGAGATGGAAGGCATTTCCGCAACGACACAGCAGCTTGCAGCGAGCATGGAGGAATCCGCTGCATCCGCAACGGAGATGAACACCATGTCAGAGGAGATCAACCGGGCGATCAAAAACATCGCGGAGAGCGCACAGGAAGGTGCGGAGCGTGTCAATGACATCCATACCCGTGCCATCAATGCGAAGAAAGAGACCACGGAGAACCGTGCCAATGCACAGCGCATGCACGGCGAGATCAAGGCAAGCCTCGACCAGGCACTGCAGGATGTGGAAGTGGTATCCCGGATCGAGGTCCTGGCACAGGCGATCATGGAGATCACCAACCAGACCAACCTTTTATCCTTAAATGCTTCCATCGAGGCGGCACGTGCCGGGGAGATGGGAAAAGGGTTTGCAGTCGTGGCGGACGAGATCCGGAAGCTTGCGACGGAATCCGGTGAGACGGCGACAACCATCCAAGAGGTCACGGACAGCGTGGTGAAAGCGGTGAACCAGCTCACAAAGGACAGCAGACGTCTGTTAGACTTCGTCGCAACTGATGTGAAATCCAGCTATGACAGCTTTGAGAGCCTTGCGGATGCCTACAACCGGGATTCCGAGTTTGTGGACGGTCTTGTATCGGATTTCAGTGCGACATCCGAGGAACTCTTAGCTTCCATGGACGGCATGATGAATGCGATCGAGGGCGTTGCAAATGCGGCAAACGAGGGCGCAAGCGGGACCTCCGACATGGCAGAACGCATCCAGAACATCACCATGCGGTGCTCCGAGGTGGCAGAGACCACGGAACAGGCAGGCGCAGCGGCAGAAACGTTAAAGGCAGACACCGGGATCTTCAAGGTGTGAGAAAGAGCACCGGCAGAAAACAGCAGCCATCAGGATGGAACGCATCATTGAATCAATGGAGAAATGGGAGGACAAACGTGAGAAATAAAAAGAGAATGCTTGCCGCAGGACTTATAGCAGTGGCACTTCTGTCAACTGTGAGCGGATGCGGCAGTACAACCGGAAATATGCAGGATACCCAGGGCATACAGGGGACTACAGGAGCAGCTGGCGGAACCGTGCAGGGTTCCGCCAGCGCAGGAACTGCATCAGACACGGCAGCACAGAACAACAGCAACACAGCAGATCATAATGCACAGGATAACAGCAGTGGAGCAGGAACAGCACAAAACGGCAGCAATACAACAGATCATACAGCACAGACAGGAAACAACGACAGCAGCGGAACATCACAGGCAGGCGTGTCACAACACGCAACTGCAGGTTCTGCTACAATGGTAAACGGCGGCATCACGGAACAGGAAGCGAAGAACATCGCAGCCGGGAATGCAGGGGTCACAGAAGAACAGATCCAATACATCACGGTAAAACAGGACTGGGATGACGGCCGTGCCAGATATGAGGTGGAATTCACCGCAGCCGGAGTGGAGTACGATTATGAGCTGGATGCATCCGACGGGCGCATCCTTTCAGCAGACTCCGAAGTGATAGACAAGGGATACCGTGCATCACAGAATGGTACGACAGGTTCCCAGAACGCAGCCGGCTCATCGCAGACAACACTGGGCGGTGTTTCCATCGAGACAGCAAAACAGACCGTCATGGACAGGATCCCTGGCATCGATGCCGGAAACATCTACATCCATCCGGACTATGACGACGGCATCTCTCTCTATGAGGGGGAAGCCTACTATGCGGAGGTAAAGTATGAATTTGAGATCAACGCAGAAAACGGAAACATCATCAGCTGGGAAGCAGAATCCATCTACGACTGAGAAAAAGCCGTTAAAGGTAAAGGTTGAGACAGTCCTGATCATCATTGCCATGACAGGGCTTCTCCTGACCGGTATCACGATCGGGAACAGGATACACCATCATCAGATGTTAAGGGATATCCGTATCAGGTTCGAGCAGCTTCATGACCGGATCGAAGATGTGAAAAATGTCTGAAAGAAAACAAAGTATTTGAATTTGGCGGCTTTGGAAATGAACTCAGACTATAACAGAAATTTTAAAGTAGAAGCACTCTAATAGAATGATCGATCAGATGAGAACCTGATTAGAATCCATTCTATTAGGGTGTTTTTTTGTAAAAAATAACTTTCGATTTCACGTAAGTTCATTGTGTCGTTTTATGTCGGGTGGTAAAATGAAAAGAAAATGTTAAGAGTCAAAATAAGGTATGGAGGGGATTAGAATTGCAGGATGATAAAATGCCAAAGGTGTTTATTTCATATTCTTGGAGCAGTGATAGACTTGTACTAGAGCTTGCTCAACGCTTAATTTCTCATGGAGTGGATGTTGTGCTTGATAAATGGGAACTAAAAGAAGGGCAAGATAAGTATGCATTTATGGAAAGATGTGTTAATGATCCTGACATTACAAAGGTACTTATAATTTGTGATAGGGTATATGCACAAAAAGCAAATAATCGAACAGGAGGTGTTGGTGATGAGACTGTAATTATTTCTGGTGAAATATATGGGAAAATGAAACAGGAAAAATTTATTCCAATCATTGCTGAAAGAGATGATGAGGGAAATGAGTACTTGCCAGCCTATATAAAAACGAGAATATATATAGATCTTTCAGATACAATAAAATATGAAGAACAATATGAAAAATTACTTCGGAATATATATGAAAAACCACAGCTTGTGAAACCAAAATTAGGAAAAAGACCAGAGTGGTTGGATGAGGAAAAGACAAATTTTTTTCCATTAAAAGATTTAATTCGTCAAATTCATGGAAGTAATATCTTAAATAAAAGTTTTGCTGTTTTTGCATAAAAAGTACCCAAAGAATATTTCAATTATTGATAAGTTGGTATTGGCAATTGTGAAGACCTTTAATGTTGATGAAGCAACTGCATGGGTTGAAGGAAAGAAACAGGATTTAATTAAATTGGATACAGTGACAGAAAATGCATTTAATGAGATATCTGAAAATAAGGGCATAGAGATAGCTAAATTTATCAAGAATATCTCACCTGATAATATGTATATATTATGCAAAAGTAAGATTTCAGAAGTAGGAGAACTGATTAACAGTAATGGTGCTTTATATTTAGATTTTGAAAGTGCTTTGCCATATTATGAGAAAAATGGAATATTAACAGGAAATGATCCAGAGACAACAGAATTTAATGATATTATGAATTTTTTGTATATGGGAAGAAAAGAAAAAATTAAAGAAATATCAAATGAAAGTAATCAGTATGTGATCTTAAACTTTATGTTTTAAAAAGAGGTATAAATGTCAAAATCAAAATGTAAGAGGAAAAATATAATTAAAAGAATTTGAACTCTTTAGAGGTGGGGGAGCGCAAGGATCAGCCATATCCTGCGAAATCCCTTTTATAAGGGCGCACATCTTGTCTGCCGGACGCACCAGAAAGGCATCCGCTCCAATACCTATGACATTATCCCCCGTGAGGAATGGGAGGTCATTGAGGGCTGCCATGAGGCGATTGTGACGCCGGAGGAATGGGAACAGGTGCAGGAAGTCAGGATCGTTTATAACTTTGTCGGGGAAATCCCGGAGATTGCAACATAAAAACTTTACCCCATCCCTAAACAACCGAGAGATGGGGTAAAATTTTTTGTTGATCAGAAATGTAAATTAAAAAGTGAGTATGGGAAAAATGCTCTAAAAAATGCAAATATTGTTTGCGGGAAAAGTCTCACCGCTTATGAGAATGTTCGTAATCAGTTAATGCCTGTAAAGCTTTGGGAGCTAATGGGAACAGTGCTATCATGTTAAAAATTGTCATCAGACCGACCCCAACGTCTCCCAAATCCCATACAAACTGGTATGCTGCAATGCCGCCGATAAAGAGCATTACAAGGGCCAGTACCTTGTAGAGCGTCTGAGAGAGCCAGTTATCGCCAAACAAATACGCCACATTTGATCTTGCATAAAACAAAATTCCTAAGAATGTGGAAAAGCTAAATAAAAACAGAATTAGTGCGATGAACACAACACCAAATTCGCCAAAATAGTATGCCATAGCAGCTTGCAGTAAATCCATACCTGCTAACCCCTCGGTTAATTCCTGAGGCACTAAGAGCATAATCATCGCTGTACAGGTGCAGATTACATATGTATCGATGAATACTCCGAGAGCCTGAAAAAGCCCCTCCTTGGCAGGATGGTCGATATCCGCAGCGGCAGCCGCACAGGGGGCGGAACCAGATCCTGCTTCGTTAGAGAATAATCCACGCTTCGCACCGTTCATGATCGCTGCGCCGATACCTCCACCAACAGCTTGCCGCAGACCGAACGCCTCGCTGAAAATCCGGCTCAAAACATCGGGAAGCTGACCAGCATTTTTGATAATAATGAAAATTGTAAGGAAAAAGTAACATGCGGCCATGATTGGCACCATGATATCCAGAACTTTGACAGTGGTGTTTTTCCGCAACACAATTATCGCAGCAATAGCAACTAGAAAAATTGTGGTATACAGCGGAGGAATGTGGAATGCATTTTCAAAAGAAGATGCGACCGAGTTGCTGATCACCTGACTGATTCCACACCAGCAGAGAAGCCCGGATAAGGCAAACAGACATGCGAAGAGGGAATATCTTTGTCTCTTACTCCTTGATGCGAACAGTACGTGGAGATAATACGCCGGACCACCACGGTAACCACCATACAGCGGATCCTTTTCCTTGTAGATTTGGGCCAAAGTCGCCTCTATAAAGGCAGTAGATGCGCCCAAAAGTGCAATGAGCCACATCCAGAATACAGCACCTGCACCTCCTGCGGAGATGGCAGCCACAACGCCCATCAGATTGCCCATGCCTACGCGGCAAGCCGTAGATACAATCAGTGCCTGCAAGCCAGAGATACCGTCAGAATTTTTGGTTTTGTTATTCTCTAGTGTTATACGGATCATTTCTGGGAACATTCGGAGAGGAAGAAAGTGAGTGCGGATCGTAAAATAGATTCCGGCTGGCACCAAAATCATAACCAGAAGGGATATTCCCAGTGTACTTCCTCCTGGAAGCGGGATCTGCACCAGATCTCCCCATAAAAAGTTATAAATTGCATTAATTAATGATATCATCTTAAAAAACATCCTCTCATGATAGGGTAAAATTTCCAAATACAGGTACCAGGACTCATTTGGCAGACATGTGTTCTCCCTATTAAATGTTGCTTCTTATGTCGCTTCTTCTGTTCTGCTTATGAACACTTTAAAAGATTCGCACATATTATAGTTGACAGAAAAAAATTACTACCACTTAACCAGTTGTTGCACCTTCTGGTTTGCCTCTTGTAAAACGGCAGCAGACGCAAGCAACGCCTGATGTTCCTGATTTGTCAGGTGATACTCTACCAACTCTCGAATACCAGACCCATTCAGAACAGCGGGAATACCTAAATAGAGGTCGGAGAGTCCATATTCCCCATGCACATGGCCTCCAGGCTGCGGGCATCAACACCAATCAGGTCAGCCAAAAAATAACGCAGGCGTGCAGAATCCAAGGCGGTTCCTGTTCCCATAACCTTTGAGTCCGGCAGACCGGAGATACTTTTGACCAGATAGGTCATAGCGTCCACAGGATTTGTGATGACCAGAAAGATTCCATGAAAGCCGCTATCCATAACTGCTCTGGTGATGGAAGCTACAACAGTAGCAGCGTTTTCCAACATGTCCAGCCGAGTCATGCCCTCTGTATAGGGGACGCCCACAGCCAATACAACAATATCTGCATCAATACAGTCCGAATATGTTCCTACACTGATTTGGATATTACTATCGTAATATCCCACAGAGTGATTCAAGTCGGTGACTTCTGCCCACGCTTTTTCTGCATTTCTGTTGATTAGCACTAGATTGTTGCAGGTGTTGCAGATTACAAGATGATGAGCCAGAGCAGTACCTACATTGCCAGCACCGATAATGACAACTTTGCTTCTTCCAATAGCCATAAAATCCTCCTAATTCGAAGATGTACAGTTGAATTTCCTGCTTTAATAGTGTATCATAGGATTGATGATTAAGGAAACAAATGATTTTTATTATTATAATTATATTTTTTAATTAAGGGAGAAACATGGATCTAAGATTGTTTTCCACATTTCTAAGGGTGGCAGAATTGCAGAATTTTACAAAAGCGGCGGAGCAACTAGGTTATTCTCAGGCTACTGTCACAGTTCAGATTCACCAGCTGGAGCAAGCACTGGGGATCCAGCTTTTTGAGCGAATTGGGAAACGAGTTCGGATGACCGAGCATGGAGAACAGTTTATCCCCTATGCCATAGAGATATTAAAGGCTGAACAAAACGCAAAAGATTTTCTTCGTGAACCAGAAAATCCTTCAGGACGTTTACGAATCGGTACGGCGGAATCTCTTCTGCTGAGCGTTCTTACGCCCATTCTGATGGAATACCACCATCGTTATCCGGATGTAATGGTCAGCATCCACACAGGTTTGATTCATGAACTGTTCGATATGGTTCGACAGAATGATGTGGATCTTTTATTCTTTCTGGACAAGAAAACAGATTTTGCAGATTGGGTCAAGTTGCTGGAACAGCAGGAACCCATCCTATTTGTTGCTTCCCACGATCATATGATTTGTCGCAAGAAAAAAGTATCTTTAGCGGAAGTGGTGCGCGAACCCTTTGTGCTAACGGAAAAAAGTGTCAGTTACCGCTATGATCTGGAGCAGCTTCTGGCGGAAAAAAAGCTGGAAATACACCCTTTTCTGGAAACCGGTAACACGGACATCCTCGTCAGAATACTGCTTCATGGCAACTGCTTGTCTTTCCTTCCGCAATATGTGGTTCGTCCTTATCTCCTATCCGGGAAAATGCAAACCGTAGATGTTGAGGACTGTCGTATTCAGATGTGGAGTCAGCTGGTGTATCACAAAAACAAATGGGTTACACCCCAGATGAACTGTTTTATTACGCTCATGAAAGAAAAAATGGGTAAAGTAATATAATGCTTTTTATAGCTCTTCTCATTTCAGAGAAGAGCTATTTTTATGCTCATTTTAAATTTACCGCTTGACATTGTGGCAAAGATTTGGTAGCTTTCGGTTGTCTGGTATTCTAGTATTAAAAATACTTGCTATTCCCCACCAAAAAAAATCCTTTGAAAATCCCATCAATATTTGCTATAATAACAAATGCACCTGTGCATGGTGCAAATATACTATAATTAGAAATCGAGGAATGTAACATGGCATTATTGGAACAGTGGCAGAAAGTTGCCTATAATGAGAAAGCAGATAGAGGTGAATTACAGAGATTCTGGCAGAGATACTTCCTTTTAGAGAAGGGCGTATACGAACAGCTTTTAACAAATCCTGATGAGAAAGTAGAAGGAACTGTAAAAGAGCTTGCAGAGAAGTACAACCTCAGTGTTATGGAGATGACAGGATTCTTAGATGGAATCAACGACAGCTTGGTTGAGGCTAATCCAATCGACACCATGGAAGAAGATACAAAAGTTAACCTTGTTTTTGACAAAGAAAAATTATACAAAAACATGGTTGACGCAAAGGCAGATTGGTTATATGAATTACCACAGTGGAAAGAGATTTTTGATGATGAGAAGAGAAGAGCTTTATTCTTAGAGCAGAAGAAATCCGGCACTGTTCATGTAGGCAAAAAAGTTGGACGTAACGATCCATGCCCATGCGGAAGCGGTAAGAAATACAAATACTGCTGCGGAAGATAGTCCGCCGTATCTGAACTGTAAAAAGTACTTTACAGATAGAAGAAAAGGGTATAGAATGACCCTAGTCAAAACGATGAAGAGAAGAGTAGCATAAGAAAAAGTCCCAGAGAGGAAGGCGTTTGGTGTGAGCATTCCGGCTAAGAATTATGTGAAGACCAGCTCTGAGTGACCCCAATCCGGTCCGGTGATACCGTTACAATCAAGAATGAGATTTCTCTGGAATGGACAGGCAGTAAGAAGATTGATGTCTGGTAAGACGGAGAGATGAAGATGGGTGGAACCACGATAAGTATATCGTCCCTGATATTGTAGGAATGCAGTATCAGGGATTTTTTATGTTGTACAGAGAATCGGAGATACTTCCTACAGAAACTTATTTTTATATAGCGAAAGGAAATGAAGAAAATGGTAGATTTTAAAGCAGACGAGAGACTGAATACTTTAAACCATTCCTGCGCACATGTGATGGCACAGGCAGTAAAACACTTATACCCACAGGCAAAGTTCTGGGTAGGACCAGTTGTAAAAGAAGGTTTCTATTATGATATTGACCTTGGCGATGATATCATCAACGACGAAGCAATTGCAGCAATCGAGAAAGAGATGAAGAAAGTCTGCAAAGAAGGCAAGAAGATTTACAGACGTGAGATTTCCAAAGCAGAAGCAATGGAAATGTTCAAAGATGATCCATACAAACTGGACTTAATTGAAGGTCTGGAAGATGGAAACATTTCTGTTTACGATCAGGGAGATTTCACGGATCTCTGCCGTGGACCTCACGTAGACAATACAAAGTTATGTAAGAACTTCAAACTTGTAAAATACTCTGGTGTATATTGGAAAGGTGATGCAAACAATCACGTAATGCAGCGTATTTACGGTGTATGTTTCCCGACACCGGAAGAGTTAGAGGAGCACTTAAAACTTCTTGAGGAAGCAAAAGACCGTGACCACAGAAAAATCGGTAAAGAGATGAATCTTTTCATGTCGGATGACCTTGTTGGACGTGGACTTCCAATGTTCCTTCCAAAAGGATACACAGTATGGCAGGAACTTGAAAATTATATCAAAGCAAAAGAGAGAAAACTTGGATATCTTCATGTTATGACACCTTGTGTTGGTACGGTTAATCTGTATAAAACATCCGGTCATTGGGATCATTACAAAGACAATATGTTCCCTGCAATGGAAGTGGAGGGAGAGTCCTTTGTTCTCCGTCCAATGAACTGCCCGCATCATATGATGATTTATGCAAACAGAATGCATTCCTACAAAGATCTTCCAATCCGTATCGGTGAGATCGCACATGACTTCCGTTTCGAAGCCAGCGGTACTTTAAAAGGTATCGAGAGAGGACGTCATTTCTGCCAGAACGACGCACATCTTTTCGTGACACCGGAACAGATTGAGTCAGAGTTCTCACAGGTTGTAGATCTGATTTTTGATACTTACAAGGATTTCAACATCACAGATTACCGTTGCGTGCTCTCCTTAAGAGATCCTGCTGATAAAGTAAAATATCATGATGACGATGAGATGTGGAACACAGCAGAGAATGCACTCCGAAAAGTATTAGATGACCTTGGAATCGACTACACAGAGGAAATCGGTGAGGCTGCATTCTACGGACCAAAACTTGACGTAAACGTAAAACCGGCAATCGGAAATGAATACACACTTTCCACCTGCCAGCTTGACTTCTGCTTACCAGAAAAATTCAATCTGACATACATTGACAAAGATGGCACAAAGAAAACACCGGTTGTTTTACACAGAGCAATCCTTGGTTCCCTTGACCGTTTCATGGCTTATATCTTAGAGGAAACAAAAGGAAATCTGCCACTCTGGTTAGCACCGGTTCAGGCAAGAATCATTCCGGTTAAAAATGAGGATGAAGAGTTGAATGCATACTCACATGAACTTCTCAGCTATCTGGATGAGAACGGTATCCGTGTGGAGATTGACGAGCGTGCCGAGAAACTTGGCTATCGTGTAAGAGCTGCACAGGTAGAGAAAGTTCCTTACCTCATCATTCTTGGCAAGAACGAAGTAAAAGACGGAACAGTAAGCTACAGACTTCATGGCGAACAGGCTACCACAACCGTTCCAAAAGAAGAGTTCCTTGCAATGTTAAAGGATGAGATCGCAACAAAGAAGATCAATCCTGCCGCATTAAAATAAAAATGAATAAAAATTGAAAGAAGGGCATATGTCAGAAAATTATGGCATATGCTCTTTTGCATATTTTTTTCAAAAATCGCCATACTAATCTAAGACAATTGCGAAACTCATGAAAACCTAAGTTGAATTGTGAAAAATTAACAAA
>ENA-OPDC01000319-OPDC01000319.1-human-gut-metagenome-genome-assembly--contig:-NODE-319-length-23564-cov-2.880854_pt1 | contig 23564 bp, 22 predicted proteins | sample MGYA00241620_ERZ501503 | MGnify/ENA primary metagenome ERZ501503 (study PRJEB25962, sample SAMEA2042659) | human gut metagenome | biome: human gut; feature: human-associated habitat; material: faeces...
TGTATTGGTCACTACTACTACCAAAGTGACTGGTAAGGGGCAAATTTACTTCGTAGAAAAGTTCTTAGGTAAAGATGCTGCTTAAATAATAATGCGCACCTCGTTAAGTCGGGGTGCGCTATTTATATAAACTAAAATCATTTTATATATGGCAAAACTTATATTTCGCATACAGTCAGACTGGGAAGAAGTTGTAAGACTTCGTAATGAAATTGCAAAATTAAAGCAGGAGTTAATGAGCATGGATGGCACGCAGTCTCCTGCTGCTTTCAAGGCTTTGAATGCCCAACTTGCTGCATCCAACCAAAGATTGGATGAGTTGGTGACTAATGCAGCCAAAGCTGGAGCGGAGATGGAAACGGGATTCAAAAGGAAAATCTTCGATGCTTCTCAGGTAGTGAATGGATTGTCGGAAAAAATAACATTTCAACGTGGAACTATCCAACAATTGAAAAATGAGTTAGTAGGATTAAAAGACAAGTATCGTGAAGCATTAAAACAGGATGGTGATACTTCTTCCTTAGAAGCTAAAATAAGGTCTACAAATGAAAAATTGAAAGAGCAAAAAAGTTCTTTATTTAACCTTACCCAGGAACAGGCTAACGCCCGCTTGTCAGTAAAGAAGCTCCGCGATGAATATGCTTTGTATCGGCAAGATGGTGAAAAAAATGTAGATGTAACTAAGCAGGTGGAACAAGCCATGTCTAATATGGGTAAGAAACTGCTGGGAGGTTATTCAATCAAAGAATTCTTGTCAAGTATGATTCGTGTTCGTGGAGAATTTCAATCTATGCAGACCGCTATTGAGACTATGGTTGGAAAGGATGTGGCAGGACAACTGATTCCGCAAATCAAGGAGCTGGCTAAGATTTCTCCACTTACTATGTCAGATATGGTTGGAGCAGAAAAGATGATGCTTGGATTTAACATACAAGCAGAAGACACTATCAAATACTTGAAAGCCATTAGTGATATTTCTATGGGGGAATCCAGTAAGTTCAATTCGCTAACTTTGGCATTTTCACAGATGTCAGCAGCGGGTAAACTTATGGGGCAGGATTTGAATCAAATGATAAACGCTGGATTCAACCCGTTACAGATTATCTCCGAAAAGACCGGAAAATCTATCGCAACTTTGAAAGATGAAATGTCCAAAGGTGCTGTTTCCGCTGAAATGGTTCAACAGGCATTCATTGATGCAACTTCCGCAGGTGGTAAGTTCTATAATATGTCTGAGAATGCTTCAAAGACTATCAATGGTCAGTTGTCTATGATGCAGGATGCTTTGGATTCCGTGTTTAACGAATTGGGAACAAAGTCGGAAAGTGTTATCATGGACGGTATTCAAATGACAACTTCGTTGATTCAGAATTATGAAACAGTAGGTAGAATCTTGGCTGGATTAGTGGTTACTTATGGTACATACCGGACCGCAGTGATGCTTGTTACTGCTGCCGAAAGTAAACATACTCTTGTGGAGATTGGACTTACCAATGCCCGTTTATTGGCACGAAAAGCGCAGTTAGCTTTAAACGCTGCAATGCTTACCAATCCTTATGTGTTGTTGGCAACGGCGGTTGTAGGGCTTGGAGCTGCCATGTGGGCATTATCCGACAGCACAACATCTGCTGAACGTGCTTTGGACTCGTACAACAAGAAAATAGAAAAACTCAACACGGACGAAGAAGATCGGAAACGTACTTTGGAAGGTCTTGTTAGCACCATTAATAGCGAGGTGGAAGCCGAGACCACTAAACTTAAAGCTTTAAAAGATATTGAGGAACTATACCCAGCACTCTTTAGGAAATATGTTGATGAGAAAGGCCATATACAGGATTTGACTGGTTTTTGGAAGGCATATAATGAAGAAGTTGTAAAATCTAGAACACAGTCAAAACAGGCTATAGTCGAGTCCTTGGGACAACAGATAAAAAGTGCGGAATGGGCTTATAATTTAGCTAAGAAGGAGAACAACCGTTCCGAAATGAAGGTTCAGGCACAGCGTATCGAAGACCTGAAAAATGAATTGGCAAACGCAAGAAAGGATGTCTTGTCGGAAATCAATGCCCAATTGGAAGTTGAGAACAGACAGGAAACAAAAGAAACTACATATCAGGAGGATTTGGCAAATGCTAAAGCCGAATGGGAGAAAGCGAAAAAAGGGTATGAGGCCTTAATCAAAGATCAGACGGCTACATCGAAACAGGTGAAAGAAGCCAAAGATAAGATGGAGGTATCCGAAAAGACATACAAGGAGCTGGGCGGAGTAACCGGAAGCGCACTGACCAGACAGGAAAATCTAGCAAAAAAGCAAAAAGAAAATCAGGAAAAGCTGGACGGGCAACTTCTTTCACTTCACCGTCAGAACCAACAGGATGAAATCAACCTGATGAGAGAAGGCACGGAAAAGAAGTTGAAACAGATTGACCTTGATTGTCAGAAACAGATTGATGCGATAAGAAAACAGGAGGAAGAATGGAGCAAAGCCGGTAACGGTAAGCTGACCGACAAGCAGGCACAGAAAATTTCAGAAGCTTATACCAATGCCGAAAGTATGAGAGATAAAGATATTTCCGATGTAACTGAAGGACAGCTGAAAGCCGAACAACAGGCTTTGAACGACTACTTGAAAGAATATGGCACGTTCCAGCAGCAGAAATTGGCTATCGCCCAAGAGTATGCGGAAAAAATAAGGAAAGCACAGGAAGAAAACGGTGTTAATAGTGCACAAGTAAAGTTACTGGAGAAACAACGTGATGTTGCCATACAGAACAAGGAAACAGAAGCCATAAAAGCCAATATAGATTGGGTTACTGTGTTCGGTGAGTTTGGTTCCATGTTTTCCGACATGATAAAGCCCGCCTTGGACGAAGCGAAAAAATATGTACGGACTGACAAGTTCAAGAACTCCGATCAGGCAAGCCAGAAATCATTGATTGACGCCATCAGCCAGATGGAAAAGTCTTTGGGTGGTACAAGTGGAGTCAACTTCAAGAAACTTGGAGAGGATGTAAAAGCCTATCAAATAGCAGAACAGAATCGTATCAGTGCCATAGGGATCGAAACAGCTGCTTTGGAAAAACTAAAGAAATCACAGGATGATTACGCCAAAGCGCAGAAGGGCGGAACGGAAAGTGAGAAACAAGCCGCAGCAAACGCTCTTGAAACAGCACGGCAGAATGCTGACATTGCATCCGCCAATGTGAAGACACAGACTGATATCGCCAATCAGGCCCAGCGTAATGTGACTGATACCGCCACCAGACTGAAAGCAAGCATGGAAAATTTGTTGGGAGGCTTGCAGCAGATTTCATCCGGTGGATTGTATAACGCATATAGCGGAATTATCAAAACCGTGAACGGATTCAAGGATGTCATAGGAAAAACGTCAGAATCTCTTAAGGAGGTTCCCATTGTCGGATGGATTCTGTCCATCATTGACGTACTCAAAGACGGATTAAGTGATCTTGTCGGTGGTCTGCTTGATGCTGTTCTGAACGCTGTCAGTGGAATTATCGGTGATGTCTTGTCAGGGGATTTGTTTGTCACAATCGGCAAGTCATTGAGGAACGGCATAGGAAACATCCTGAACGCAATCTCATTCGGAGGCTTCAACTCCTTGTTTGGAATAGGTGGAAACGCCAAGGAAGTACAGGAAACGATAGACAGGCTGACGGACAGGAATGGAACTTTGCAAACGGCCATCGAGGATCTGACTGACGAGATGAAGGCAAGCAAGGGAATGAAATCGGTTGAATCTTACAGGGAAGCTGTAAAGTATCAGGAGGAAGTCAATAAAAACTATCTGCAAATAGCAAAGGAGCAAGCCGGATATCATAAGAGCCACGGCAGCTGGCAGCATTATCTGAAATGGACGGATGAAATGCTGGAACACGCAAGAAAAGCTACCGGCATGCAGGATTTCTCCGGCACCGATTCCTTGTGGGATCTGACCCCCGAACAGATGAAGGCTCTACGGTCGGACGTATGGTTATGGGATATCATGGAATCTTCCGGTAAGGGAGGTTACGGTGAGCGTGTTACCGACAAGCTGGATGATTATATAGAGCAGGCAGGAAAACTGGAAGAACTGACCGACAGTCTTTATGAGGGCCTGATCGGAATGTCATTCGATTCCATGTATGACAGTTTTATAAGCAGTCTGATGGATATGGAGAAGAGTGCGGAGGATTTTGCTGATGACATATCCAAATATTTCATGCAGGCGATGCTGTCAAATGCCATTGGTGAACAGTTTAGTGACAAACTGAGGACATGGTATGATAAATTCGGTGAAGCCATGAAGGATGATGGTACGCTTGATAATAATGAGCGTAAGGAGCTGATGGATGAATACATGGGTTATGTGGACGAAGCCATGAAGCTCCGTGACGAGCTTGCCGCAGCAACCGGATATGACAAGATTTCGCAAGAATCAACATCCCAGTCAGCTTCATCCAAAGGTTTTCAGGCAATGAGTCAAGATACTGGCGAAGAGTTGAACGGTAGGTTTACAGCATTGCAGATTGCAGGAGAAGAAATAAAAAATCAGAATATTATTCAATCTCAATCACTTAATCTACTGACAGTAAAAGCAGATGCTCTACTTTCCATAAATACGGAAACAAGAAATATTGCTGATGATACGAGGAATTTGATAGCGCAATCTTATCTTGAACTGGTACAGATTTCAGAAAATACAGGGGCAATCGTCAAACCTATTCAACAGATGCAAAGAGATATAGCAGAAGTTAAAAAGAATACAGCAAAATTATAGTCTATGGATGAATTATTAATTAATGGCGAAAACGCTTATACAACATGGGGTGTGAGAATGGGAGAGGGGTTTCTTGATGTTATTGGGGCATCCGCTCCCATGAAGGATTTTATTGAGAACAAAAGCCGACTTGAACATGGGAAACGGGTAATAATCAATAATCCTAAAGTCGATGAGAGGGAAATAACTCTTTCGTTCACTATCGAGAGTAATTCTCAGTCTGATTATCAAGCAAAGAAGAAAGCTTTCTTTGATGAGCTGTATAAAGGTGTGGTTGATATTCAGATTCCTGCTAATAGTAGCGAGGTTTACCATCTTATTTATACTGGCAAGAGTGTCACTTACGCACAGAGTTTAGACCGAACTTTCGGAAAAATTTCAGCCAAGTTTAACGAGCCAAATCCGGCAAACAGAAGCTAATTCACGACATTGGTTTTATTGTCGTGTATGTGAGTGCTCAAAATTGGGCACTCTTTTTTTTATCCCCGAACTTTGAAGACATGGAACAAATCGACATCAAAGACATATCCGGTGCTATCCAGCTTACAACTCTGATCAATGAAGGCTGCAAGCGTAAGTTCACTCTGATGAAGGAGGACTACATCATGTTAAAGTTCTCCTTAGAGAATCCCATATATTTCAAACTTGGCTCATACGTGGAATGTAACTTCGGATTGTTCGAGGTGTGCGACTTGCAGAAGCCCGCATTCAACACCTATACCGCCGGCTACGACTATGAGCTTCAGCTTGACGCCTACTACTGGAAATGGAAAAACAAAATCTTCAAATATACCCCGGAGACGACCGGACAGGAGGCGTCCTGGAACCTGACCGCTCCGCTTGACGTACAAGCCGGTATAGTCCTTAGAAATTTGAAAGCTCTTGGTTACACATACAAAGGACAGGATTTTGTTTTCTCCATTGATTCCACAGTCGAAAACAAGTCCCAGTTGATGAGTTACGATAACATCAACATCCTTGACGCTTGTTTTGAGATGGCAAAGAAATGGGATTGCGAATGTTGGGTGACTGAAAACATCATCCATTTCGGGCGTTGTGAGTCCGGTGACGCGGTGGATTTCGAGATCGGGAAAAACGTGCAGGAAATGTCACAGTCAGAATCCCAGTCCACCTATGCCACCCGTATCTACGCTTTTGGTTCCACCCGTAACATACCGGCAGACTACCGCCCCATTGACGAGACCGTGGTTGTGAACGGCGTGGTGCAAAAACGCTTAATGTTGCCCGAAGGCACTCCTTACATTGACGCTTATCCTGATATGACTACCGAGGAAGCCGTCGAGCAGGTGGTTATCTTCGATGAAGTCTATCCCCGAAGAACGGGCATCATGTCGGATGTCACCACTATCGAAGTGACGGACAAGGTGGAGAATGAGGACGGCACAACCACCGAGGAAAAATGGAATGCCTACCGCTTTAGGGACACGGGTGTTAACTTTTCCGAGAAATATATCCTCCCCGGTCAGGAGCTGAGGATACGTTTCGCGTCCGGACTTCTCAACGGTTTGGAGTTTGCCGTGAAGTTCAATCCTGAGGGAAAGCCGGAGAAATTGGAGGATGGCGGATGGAACCCTGAGGCACAGCTTTGGGAGATAGTCAGGAATGAGGACTATGGCAGACCGCTTCCCGGTGATGTGCTCTTTCCCCAGGATGGAGATGAATATGTGCTTTCCGGCTGGGACAGTACGAAAATAACCGAGCTGGGGCTTGTGGGTGCCGCCGAGCAGGAGTTGAAGGAAAAGACTGAAAAGTACGCTGCCAAATCCAAGATAGACCCGAGTACCTATGGCTGCACGATGATGTCAAATGACGCATACCGTGAGGATGGCGTTCATAATTTCTATGGCATCGGTCAAAAGGTCAACCTTATCAACAAGGCTTATTTCGAGAACGGAAGACAGTCAAGGGTTATCGGATTTGAATTCAATCTTGATTTAGCTTATGATTCCCCTATATATACTGTCGGGGAAACCGCCGCCTATTCCCGTATCGGGGAGCTGGAGGAAAAGGTTGAGAGCCTTACCCTGAAGGGACAGACCTATACGGGCGGTGGTGGCAGCGGTGTGTATGTGATCGGAAGCCACGACTCCACCCCTGCGACAGACCATAACGTGTATTCCGCATTGCGCTCCTTAGTAATGTTCCTTCGTAAGGATCAAGCGGACGGAACAAATTTCTTATTGAAGTTCGGCAAGTTCATCGACTCCATGATTGCCGGTAAAGGTGCCGGTATCTATCCTGACGGACGCGGTCAGTTCGAGCGTCTTGAGGTACGCGGCTCCGCAGTGTTCAAGGAAATCATCTATAACCGTCTGAACGCACAGGAAGGCGACACCTCATATTCCGAGAACGGAGTCATTGAGTCCGTGGCTTTAGAGAGCGACGGAACTTATACCCTGAAATTGCGCAAGCGCTGGGAGAATGACTTCACCGCATTCCAGGAGGGTGATATAGTGTACGGGATTGTAAACAACCTCTTTTCAACGGGGGAGTATTACGCCTCGTGGATGCGCGTGCTGTCCAAGAATGTCCCGGCCAACTCCATCTCGGTGTTGTCATACCCGGACAGTGAGGTGCCGGGCGGTAAAAACTATCCTCCCACAGAGTTGACGATCATTACCAGAAGAGGAAACGCATTCAATGAGGACAGGCAAAGCTACTGGTATTTGTCCGCCACCACGGATAAATGTCTTGTCTGGCTGGAAGGAGTAACGAAGCCTGTCTTGGAACAGAACAACTATTACATGATATTGGGGCGTTTGCCCAATTTGGATTTGTTCGACAATCTCCCCGTCAACTATAAGCACTCGTACATATTCGCCCGTGCCGGCATCTTCGGTGAACTTTACCGTGTGGACTGGCAGGGACTGCCCGTACAGGAACTGGTGGACCGTGGCTTTTGGTCGGCCGAAGTCGCGTCCTCTGACAATCCTTACACCAATACGCAGGAGCGGGCGGACACGGTTTGGCACTACGGCTGCAAATGGAAGTGCCTGATGACGGGAACAGCCGACGAACCGCAATATGCGGCGGCCGGATGGGCGATGCTGGAAGGGAACCCGGAATTTACGATAGAGATCGGCAGCACAAAGGGGTGGTATTTTGATATCGAGACTTTTTCCACAACGTTATATATTACCGGCAAGCTGTACAACCGTGACGTGACAGATCATATACTTGACGCTGATGTGAGCTGGACGCGTGATACCGGGAATGTATCAGAAGATAACGCATGGGCGGTGAAGCGTGCCGGCGCCGGGAAAAATCTTCCTCTGACAATAGATGATCTCGGACCGAATTATACCAACATGCGGGTGTGTACGTTTAAAGCACAGGCGTTATTGCGTGACGGGCAGCAGTTTGAAGTGGCGGAGAATTTTGTAACATTTTAAAATGGTTTTATACAATGGCAACAAAGCAACGAAAAATAGAAATCAACTACCGGCTGTTACAAACCAGTTGTAACATCGAGGTGGTGGGCAGCGTGCCGGACATGCAGGTCTACCAGGCTGACAAAGCTGAATACACTCCGGACTATACGCTGACACCGCTGGTCCTGTTTCCGCGGTGCAACGCCACCGATCCGGAAGCGGTGACTAAAATCGGGGCGGTCAACTCCAGGCTGACCAACATGAAGTGGTACGAGCGCATCGGAACCACACGCACACTTATCACATCGACAAACACAGGCTACAGCATTACGGAGTCCGGTGACAGCAAGGGACAGATCACAATGAAAAAAAATGTCACCGTCCTAAAACCCGTCACGCTGGAGTTTTACGCAGAATATGCCGACACACGTACCGGACAGCTGTTTACTTTTCAGATGAGCCGTCTTGTCCGCGCGGTTGACGGTACGGATGCGATCCCCGTATTGACGATAGACAGCCCGTCCACGCTGGACTGGAACCCGGTGCGTGACATCACCGCACAGACCATCACGGCTAAACTGATGGTAGGCGACACGGACGTGACGGCTACGGGCAAATGCAAGTTCTTCTGGTACCGTCTGTTGTCTACGGGAGCGCTGGAGGCGATAACCACAGGAGCAGGTGACAACGACTGGGAGTTTGTATCACTGAACAAGAATGTATATAAGATTGACCGCAATTATATAGGTGATGACATCACGATTGTCTGCAAGGCCACCTATGCGGCTTCCGGGACTCCGGCATCAACCCCGGGCACATCGGACCCGGCAGTCTCTACGGTGATACGCCGCAGGATTCCGAAGATTGAAGCCGACTGGGAGGGCGTACCTACGGGTGTTCCGGATGGGACTTACGCCATCTTTCCCAGACCCGTCATTCGGGATACCATGGGGGTTATCCCGAATCCATCCGCCATGTTTAACTGTCACTGGTACGTCAAGAAGAGCGGAGATGCCGGATATGCCAAGGTTGCCGACGGATACTCTCCCAGGATACCTTTCAGCAACGGCATGATGTTAAAGCTGGAGGTGGAGGACAGAGGCCCTTACGTGGCGCTGACACAAGGCGGCAAGGTGCTCACACAGGGGGGCAAGGCGGTAGTAGTAAGAAAATTTGGATAACATTAAAAACAATAGAATTATGGCATTTTACATTAAAGTAACGAAGGAGGTTGCCGACCGGTTGCATCTGACCGATATCCGCAACAGGACAGCGGATGGCAATGTATTATTGTGGCAGGCGGACGTGGCACGTTTCCCCGGCGACACGGTATTTGACAGGGCCAAGGAAGCGGGCGGCATCTGCCTGACCCCGCAGGCGGCGAAAGAAGAGATAGACGGTACGGACTATCCCGTCGAAGTATTCACACCTGCCTCTTGGGGGGAGGACAACACCGAAAGCTCCGAAGGCACGGATAGTACGGAAACGACCGGGGAAGGAGGAGCGTCATGAGTTTGGCCAGCGCGACCGGACAGGTCATATTTTCGCAAAAGGGCGGCGTGTACATGCCTGCCATCCAGTGTAACCAGGGAGATCTGTATCAGGAGTATATGGGCGAAGCGTCCGCGCCGACGAACATCGCACCGGATTTCGCTTCGCTCAAGCCCGTCTTGTCCTTCATTCTCACCTCTTCGCGGGTGGCGGAAGGGCTGGTGGTTCCTTCCTCCATGAAATGGTATTTCAATGATGTCGAGATCAAGTTCTCGGGCAATGTCTCCACCAACACGTTTGGCGGTGAGACGGGACATTTCAAGTTTATCCCTTACCAGCCCGGTACGACGGATTACTACGGATTGCAGATCGTCAAGAATCTGGTCAAGGCGAGCGGAGCGGCCTCTTGTACCATCAAGGGTGAAGCTACCGTGACGATAGGGAATACCAGCGACACCGTCCAGTTCGTCTATAGCATCCCCATCACCAAGGGGGTCGGAAACCAAAAGCATGTGACGATCATTGCCGGTGACAACAAGTATTTTACCCTTCGGGACAAAGGGCAGAGCTGCATTCTGAAAGCCGTAGCGCGCATGGGCAGTGACGAGATCACTACCGGACTGGCGTACAAGTGGTACAACCAGGTCAACGGTGCGTGGAGCGTGCTGAGCGGAAAGACCACACAGACATTGACCGTCACCAACGATATGGTTGACACGACAGGTGTGTTCAGAGTGGAGGTGTACCAGGGCGGCAAGCTCATCGGTCAGGACACGCAGTCCGTAATGGATGCGTCCGATCCGTTTGATTTGATCCTGAATCCCACGCCCGAGGACGAGACCATCCGGGAAAGTGGTGACACGGTGGTCTATAAGCCCATTCTGGTCAAGCGTGGAAGTACCACCAAGTACAAGGACATGACTTTCTATTTCGTGTTCATGGACAGTGCAGGAGTAGTCCTTAACCCGTCTACTTCCGGTACAGCAGCCACTTCCGGCACGTGTACTTGGGACATGTGCCAGCAGGCAGGAGGCAACGTGGCATGGACCATCACAACCAAGGAATAAGGAGGTGATATGCCGTTGGTGACTAGAACCGGACAGGTCAGTTTTGCTCCAAAAGGTGACAAGGGAGATAAGGGAGCGCGCATGCGTATGCGTGTATGGGGGGCGTCTGTGTCTTACCTGGAGGGCAAGCAAGGGCAGCAGTTTTACGACATTGTACTTTATGACAACCTGCTGTACCTGTGCATCCGTTCGCATACGTCGGTTTCGACGGAAACCCCCAAACAGAATGTGGCTTCGGGAAAAATAAAATACTGGGAAGTAGCACAGAGCTGGACTTTTATCGCCACCAAGCTATTGCTGACCGAGAAGATCAAGGCGTCCATGATTGATGCGGACGGTATCAGGGCGGTCAATGTGGACATCAGCGGAAAAATCACGGCGGATAGCGGACGTATCGGTCCGTTTTCCATAGATTCCGGCATGTTGTCCTCAAAAACTCTTTATGAGGGGACGGATTCCCATGTCGGTTTCAACCTGTCTGCCGGACAGATAGAGTTTTATAACGAAAGGACATTTGCACGTGTGAAAATCGGGGGAAACACGCAGTTTGTCACCATTGAAGGGATTAAGTATGATGCTGGAATTGACATACAGAGTCCGAATGCCATGATCGGGATGCACATCAAGACTCCGAGCATTCCTCTGTTCGTGGAGGGAGGTAACATTTTCCTTCATCCGAACAATGACAGCTATGTTTCTCTTCGTGGCATAGTGGGGAACTGGAGGAACATATCCGTCAGCACTTCCCTGAATAACAATGATGACAATGTGATGTTTATTAATACGGGTAATATAGAAGTGACACTTCCTCCGGATGTTCCGGGACATACCATATACTTCAAACGTATGAACGGCGGGGTACGACTTAAGGGAGGACGCATCCTGCCTGCCCCCGGAGGAAAAGAGATGTCCTCCATTGATCTGGATTATGCGTCCGGATTCGTTAAATGTATGGGCAATTATTGGGTTATGTTTTATTGCGGATAACAGTATTTAATTAAGAATATTATGAAAGTTGATTTTACAAAATTTCCCCTGTTCACGGGGATAGACAGACAGGATATGGTGATAGCGGATATCCGTAAGGATATTGCTGACGGCATTTACAGGAACGTGCCCGGTCTTCCGGCGCACGTGCTTGCGGAGAAGATCTATCGGAACGAGCTTGTGGAGCTTGCCGATGACGAGATTCATATACTTGACCTCTACACTTCCGCTTCGGTGGGGCAGCTCGCCGACTCATGGCAGGATTATAAGAAAAACAATTTGGAAACTGAAACTGGTAAATAAAAAATATTATGGAAAAGATGGAATTAAGTGAGGCGTTGAAAGCCAATGCCTCAGTACTGGAAGGACTGTTAGGAGTTAGCAGTAGTACTATATTTAAAGGAAAAGGGTATATCCAGTTAGAAACTGAAGACGATATTGATAAAGTGTATGAGCCTGGAGTATATGCAATAAAAGGCACTTCATACAATGATCAAACGCTTCTTGTCTTCAGTCATAACCTGGGACAGTCAACAGTACAATTTAGGACTAATAACTATGGTGGTTTTTTAGTGTTTAGAATAAAATGGTGGAATGGTGCTTGGGGAACCTGGAAGACGGTTTCTTTGACATAAAATTTATCTGTTTGCACTTCTGGAAGAACTGATTGGTTTTCCTTATCGTGGATACAAGTTAGCAACAAATGAAAATTTAGATGGTTTTATTGAGCGGGGAGTATGCGTTTTAGGACAACCTGATGCGAGTGGTGTAGGTCCTAATGATCATGGAATGCTTATATGTGGAGTGACTCCATCAGGAGGAATATTTCAAGTCATGTTTTCTATTAGGAATAAGATTTACCATAGATATAGAAGCACAAGTGGAGTATGGAATCCATGGTATGTTTATACATCATCAGTTTATAATCCATAAATACTATACAGGAAACTGTCTCTATGTTAGTTTCCTGTAAATGGTAATATTAGTTTTTGGGATTCTTGGTGTACAATTATACCTGTGTCCATGCGTTCCAAGCTTCTTCCCCTACTTTCCTCCGCAAAAAAACATGATTGTTGATGTCATAGAGAATTTGAATAGTGGAACTGCCGCCAAAACGTTTGACCTCTACTGTTCCTGCTGCTCCAAACGGATGCTTTTTTGAGTCATAGTCCGATGTGGAGTTAAAAGTATATATGCTGCCGGGAGAAGTGTTGTTCCATAACAAGCCATCCAGTTCTGACAGCAGGGATATTAATGTATATTTAAACACCAGTTCTTCCAGAAGGATTTGTATCAATGACTTTTGTATTACAATATTATTTTAAATGTTTGTTGGTCTATATATCGTTTATTCTGTTCTTTTTTTCATATAATGATTCTTTTTTAAATATTTGTTATAGCTTTGCTATGACAATTAATAATGTTTTTTTCATTTATTAATTTTTGAATGCCGTGAGGTATTTTAATTAATAAAAAGATTTGTGTATGGAATTGGGCAGGATTGGCGAATCCTGCCTTTTTGATACCGTACTTCAACTACATAATAATTTGGGCAAAACAAAATTTATATATAACTTTGTAGCATCTATATTGAATTAAACATTATTCTAAATCACTAAAAGAGTTTACTGATAAAAATGTCTAGATGCTATCGTTCGTGATGAATAATGGCATCTTTTTTACAAATATTTTTTTTCACAGACCATTTTTTTATAGATATTATACATCTTTACTTGCGAAAGTGGGGGTGTATTTTTTATTGGCTAAATTTTGCAGCTTGGAACAGAGGATGCATCTTTGCAGAAAAATGGATAAAATCAGATACCGTCTTATATATAACCGCCAGAACACACTTAACAGGCAGGGCACGGCTCTTGTACAGGTTGAAGCCTATTTGAACCAAAGGAAAATCTACCTGAAGACCAATGTTTACCTCAAACCGGAGTGCTGGAGCCGTGAGGGGGCACAAGTCATTAACCACCCCCAATCTAACGAACTCAACGCAATGCTCTATGAATACATCCTGTATCTGCAAGGCATAGAATTGGGGTATTGGAAGCGCGGAATACCTGCCACACTCTCACTACTGAAGGATGCTGTCAAGAAGAAAAGTACGGTGAATGTCAGCTTCTTCACTTTTGCCAAATCAGCCATTGACAATTCGGACAAGAAGCAGTCCACCAAGGACAACCTGCACTCTACACTGGCGGTCCTGCATGATTTCCGTTCCGGATTGGACTTCAAGGATATTACCTATACATTCCTTCGTGATTTTGAGCAATACTTAAGAGAAAAAGGCAATGCGGTCAATACGATAGCCAAGCACATGAGACAGCTCCGTACCTTGGTCAATGAGGCAATCAACCAGGGATATATGCACGCCGACGCTTATCCGTTCAGAAAGTACAAAATCAAACAGGAGAAAGGCAGACATGAGTTTCTTACCCCGGACGAGCTGAAGAAGCTGGAAACGGTCGAGGTGGAAGAGGAATCCATGCGCCATGTGCTCGATGCCTTCCTGTTCTGCTGTTATACCGGATTGCGCTATTCTGACTTCTGCCAGCTCACACCTGAGAATTTCATTAGGATAAACGGCAAGCGGTGGCTGTACTTCAAATCCGTCAAGACAGGGGTGGAAATCCGTCTGCCGTTGCATCTCCTTTTTGAAGGTAAAGCACTTGTCATATTAAACCGATATAATATATCGGATTTTCCCAATTTAGGCAGCAATTCCGAGGTAAACAAATGCCTTACTCAAATAGCCGAATTGGTACGAATCAAGAAGCATGTTACCTACCATACAGCCCGTCATACTTGTGCGACCCTGCTTGTTCATCAGGGCGTTCCGATAACGACTGTTCAGAAGCTGCTCGGACATACTTCCGTAAAGACCACACAGATTTATTCGGAGGTACTTTCCAGCACCATTGTGCGTGACTTGAAAAATGTTCAAAGGAAAAAAGTAAAGATGTTTCCCGATAAAGGCTTGAGAACATCTGATTTTATAGACAACCGGTAGATTTCATGAATCCTATTTGTTTTCTATTAATATTGTGATTCTTTAAATTCTTCGGATAATCGAAATATTGCTCCTGATTATTTTTTTCAATATGGATTGAATATGGAATAGTTTTCACTATCTTTGCAGGGTAACCAGGAGCTTGATGGCAATAAATATTGTCATCAGGCTCTTTTTTTATTGTCTATCTGTCGAATAATGGACTCCCCCGTCTGGCTTCACAGTCTGACGGGGGGAGGTTAAATCCAATCAATAATAGTTTTGAAAGAATCAGGTCAACAAAGTATTGACAAAGATAGTGAAATATGAATAGTAAGCAATATGGATATGGATTTATTTTGCATATATATAAATTCTCGGCATTTTTTTCAGGAAAGACAGGGACAGTTGAGAAATAAAGGAAACAGGATGAATAATTTATCATATAACAATTAAACGGTGAATGTGATGGAGATAGATATTGCAAACATTATTAGTGCTGCCGGAACATTGCTAGCAGCTTATTTCGCCTATAATCAGTATACCAAAAACAAACTGACTGATTTAAAAGTGGAATATTTTAAAAAAGAAGAGGAAAGAAGAAGTTACCACCGCAGCGAGAACTCCGCCAAGGTGTTCGGTGAGCTGTGGCGTGTACTTTATGAAACGAAAGCAGACAGGGTATATATCGTACAACCCCATCCTTTAGGGCATATAGCTTTTCTTTCGGTGCAGTTCGAGGTAAAACGAAAAGGTATAGCCGGGATGCGTGAAAACATCCAATCACTTCCCATGAGTGAAGTGGCCGTTTTTGCAGAAAATCTCGCAAAGAATCTTTTCATGTTCTATTCAGATATTGATAACCAGGTTAAGGATAAGGTTGCCAAATCTCTATTATCAACAAATGGATGCAACAGCGTCGCTATTAAACGGCTTAATTCATCTCAAGATTGGGTTGGAAATATCTTTTGTGAGTTTACAGATGAAACGGATTTGAATGAAGATGAACTTCATAAGGTCTTGCATGAAGCAGCGGTTAACATACAATATATCCTGCCGGAATTCAAAGAAAATAAAATCGAATAATTATAATTAATGAGTAGTATGGCTGACGTAAGAAAACTTGCACCGTTTATTCTGAAATGGGAAGGCGGTTTTGTAAATGACCCTGACGATTTGGGAGGGGCTACCAATATGGGGGTGACTATCGGAACCTATGAGGCATATTGCCGAAAGAAAGGATATTCCAAGCCTACAGTTGAAAGATTGAAAAATCTCACAAAAGAGGAATGGACGGAAATCTTGAAAACCATGTACTGGGACAGATGGAAGGCTGATGAGATAAAATCGCAATCAGTTGCTGATATATTGGTTGATTGGGTCTGGGCATCCGGTGCGCACGGAATTAAGATTCCTCAACGCTTGCTTGGTGTTACAGTGGATGGCATTGTAGGTCCCAAGACCATTGCCGCAGTTAATTCCCGTAATCCGCGTGAACTGTTTGACCAGATCAAGATTGCACGGTTTGATTTTATCGAGGATATATGCCGGAAACGCCCAGCAAACAACAAGTTCAAACGGGGGTGGATGAACCGCATAAATAATATCTCTTATGTTAGTTAGAGTTATGAACTGGGTAAGCCGACATATATTGCTGGCTCCTTTCATGTGTCTGTTCCTGTTGTTCGGATCATGTGGCAGCTCGCATAAGGCTGTCAAATCCAACACAGAGATTATACTGAAGGATAGTACACGTGAATCTGTCAACATCGTACACGGATCAAGTACCTCTTTGAGCGAACTCATTACTACTAATAGTAACTATGTGATTGATTTCTGTATCTATGATACCCGAAAACCACCCGATAGCCTGACCGGGAAACCTCCGTTATTGGCAGACGGTCATGTGGAAGGTGATTTCAGCAAGAATAAAAGGAAGGAAACTGCAACCAAAGATAGTACGGAGGTGAAAGCTGACAAGGAAACCACTTCCGATATCCGTGAGGAAAACCGGTCAGAAACCATAAAGGAGAAAAAAGAATCCACGTTGCTTAAACAAATAGGTTTTGCCTGTGTTTGTGTAACCGTTTTGATTGTCGTTATACTGATAGTAAAGCATTGGCGCAACAGACAATCTTCATCATAAGACTTTAAATTTATAAATTGGACTGCCCCAGCTCGTGATGAGTCGGGGAAATTTCTTGAAATACAATTTATATCAAAAATTATATAGCAAAAAATACAATTTTCCAATTGGATTATATATTCAGCAGGCAAAAATAGGATTTTCACTATCTTTGCCCTGTGATTTTGGAGTAGAAGCCAATCTCGTAATAAAAGTTTGGGAGGGGTGTCGTAATGCACGATACCCCTCATTTTTTGTAATACGTAATAATGTGACAACAAATATTTTTAGAAATAGGCAAATCCCTTTGAACAAATCTATTGGTATCTTGTTCAATAAAATGTGAAGTAGATTGTCAAAAACGAAACTAATCTGAACCGTTCCAGCTTGTGATAAGTAGGAACGGTTTTATTTTGATAATATTTTTGTTAAAAGATAACCCATGAATTATATATTCCTTTATTTTTGCATACTATTAACATCAACTTATGTATCATGGCTGAAAAAGAATCCTATACCGAAGAGGAATTGAATGAAATGATCGTATGGTTCAATAACCATGCCAATGAACTTCCAAAAGAAATGCAGATTAACAAAGCGGCTTTTACCCCGGATTTGAAACTTACTGTTGAAAGTTGTATCATGCAGGCTAAGCAATGTCTGGGCAACTATAAGATGGCCGGGGCTTTCCGGATGCTCCAACAAATCAGAGAGAACCTTGAAAAGGCGGTCCAATAAGCTGCCTTACATTTACCCTTTCATCATATCGGGGTTAAAAACATAATCAATAACCCTACTGTTAACATCATTAATTACGGAAAAATCTTTTTTTATGTATAGATCTGTCATTCTGTTCTCTTTATCTACATGATTTAGTGCTTCTCCTACTGTACCTTTGTCCACTTTTAAATCGTTTCGTGCGATGGAAGCGAAAGAATGCCGGGCTGCGTAAAATTCCAAATCTTCAATGCCAAGAACTTTCCCTATCTGTTTCAAACCTACATTTATGGCAACATTGAGTCTGCCATAAGTGGAATACTTTTTATATAACCTAAAAACTCTTTCTTCGGATACGTCCTTATACTTTTCGTATATGGGCAATATGAAGGGATGAATGTTAACGCTTATTTTTGCTTTATCAGTCCTTCTTGTTGCAGTTTTTGCCCTGTTGTATGTGATTGTAAGCGTTCCCTTGCTTTCGCTTATAGTGTCACAAAGAAACAAATCTGCCGAGTTCATACCCATCAAGCAAAAGGATAATATAAACATATCCTTTGCAAAATTAAATCTGCAATCCTTCTCCTTTTTATCTTTAGTGAGTATATATGGCAGGTTGTATATGGCTCTGATAGTATCTGCGTCCAAAGCTCTTTCGCGGGTACATATTATATTAGGTATAGAATACTTGGTAAATGGAGACCATGGTATCTTTATGTCCCCTGCTTCTTCATCATTATATTCTTTTTTAGCTTCGTTATGCAAATGCCTGATTGCTCCCATATATAAAGAGAGTGCACGTCTTTGACCGAGATGTTCTTCATACGATTTCAAGAATTTGTAATTTATCTCCTTAAAATCCAATTTCTCCCGTCCCAGGAATTTTGTTAAAGAGTTTACCATGCAGGAATACACATTGATTCCATGCTTCTCTCTGTTCTCATCTATCCATTTGCGGGCGTAGGAAATGAAGTCTATTTTTAGAGATGATTCATCAGTTTTGGTTATATGCTCCACAAGTTCTGTTATATCCATATCGTTTATGAGCAATGACAACAGGTTGCACTTGCTCCGATATATGGATATGATGTTATTTAATTCATCTAAGATGGACTGATTTTTGATTTTAAACCCCTTGGTTATATCTTCTTTCGTAACATATATGGAAGTGGGAATCCTTTTAAGCTTCCTATTGTGTGTGACTCTTATCTTAACGTTGTAAGTGCCATCTATTCTTTTCCTATCTTTAAATATTTCATATTTGAATGTTGCCATAATCGTGTATGTATGTTGAAACTATGTTGAAACAATTTCACGCAAAAGTAACTCTTTGGCGCAAAAGTGACAAATAAAAATTTTGTTTACATGAGAAAAAAACTTTCCCAAAAGCTTTGTATTATTGATTTTCTATGTATCTTTGCATCGTTATTATTTCTCGGGGTATTAGCTCATCTGGCTAGAGCGTTAGACTGGCAGTCTAAAGGTGGCGAGTTCGAGTCTCGCATGCTCCACTTTTTTAATGATAAAATGAAGGTCTGCGAAGCAGGCCTTTTTTAATTTAAAGACTATAGATATGTTAATTTATAATACAACTTATCAAACAGGCATTGACGATGCGCGTAATTTTGTCATTTGGCTTAGTGAAAGCTATATTCCCGAAGTGGAAAAGACGGGAATATTGCAAAATCCCCGTCTTACGCACATCCTTAGTCACAAAGAGCAGGATTCAGAATGTTTTTCATTGCAATGGGAGGTGGAAGATACAGCGGCCTTGCATCGTTGGCATACTCAGCAAGGGATGCATCTGAATGAGGAAATGATGAAGATATTTAAAGATAAGGTGGTTGGCTTTCCCACTTTGATGGAGGTGATTAAGTGATTCAGCCGGTAAAAGAGAAAATCATTCTGGGTATAGATCCTGGAACAACCATAATGGGGTATGGCCTGCTGAAAGTAGTAGGTACTAAACCGCAGGTAATGACTATGGGGGTCATTGATCTTCGTAAATATGGTGACCATTATTTAAAACTGCGCCGTATTTTTGAACGGGTGGTTGGTATAATAGAAGCTTATTTACCTGATGAGTTAGCTATTGAGGCGCCTTTTTTTGGAAAAAATGTGCAGTCGATGTTAAAATTAGGGAGGGCACAGGGAGTGGCTATGGCTGCTGCTTTGAGCCGTGATATTCCTATAACAGAATATGCGCCGTTGAAGATAAAGATGGCGATAACCGGTAATGGGCAAGCCAGCAAGGAACAGGTCGCTGATATGTTGAAAAGGATGTTACATATACCGGAGAGTGATATGCTGCCTTTTATGGATGCAACAGATGGGTTGGCGGCTGCTTATTGTCATTATTTACAAATGGGCAGACCGACATTGACTAAAGAATATTCCGGCTGGAAAGATTTTATAAATAAGAATCCTGATAAAATAAAAAGATAAGATTATGAATGTGAGACATGTTATTTGGGCATCAATTGTTTCTACTACTATTAGTTGTCAGTCTGTGAAAAAAGAATATAATTCGTTTGATGAATATCCTGTCCGTGAAGATGCGCTGACTGAAATGGAGTACTCGCCTGCCGAAACCAAGTTTTCACTTTGGGCTCCTACAGCGGAAGAGGTGCGTGTCCTTTTATTTGAATCGGGTAATGAAGGTTCAGCTTCTAATACTTTTCCAATGGAGATGGGAGAGAATGGTACTTGGAATATTTCAATAAAAGAGGATCTGAAGGGTAAATTCTATACCTTTAATGTGAAGGTAAACGGGAAATGGTTAGGAGACACTCCGGGAATTATGGCAAAAGCCGTAGGGGTAAATGGTAAGCGGGCAGCTGTGCTTGATCTTCGTTCTACAGATCCGGAAGGATGGGAGAACGATGTGCGTCCTCCTTTGAAGAATTATGCTGATATTACGGTTTATGAGATGCATCATCGCGATTTCTCTTTGGATTCTGTTTCCGGAATTCAAAATAAAGGCAAGTTCCTGGCTTTGACGGAGCAGGGTACTACCAGTTCTTCAGGCGAGAAGACAGGTATTGACCATCTGAAAGAATTGGGAATTACCCACGTGCACTTATTGCCGTCGTATGATTATGCCTCGGTGGATGAAACAAAACTGGACAAGGCCCAATATAATTGGGGGTATGATCCGCAAAATTACAATGTGCCTGACGGTTCTTATTCTACAGATCCTTATAAACCCGATGTCCGTATCAGGGAATTCAAACAAATGGTACAAGCTTTACATAAGGCGGGAATCAGAGTGGTGCTTGATGTGGTGTATAATCACACCTTCAATACAGACGAAAGCAATTTCGAACGTACGGTTCCCGGTTATTTCTATCGCCAGACGAAGGACGGGCAATGGGCAAATGGTTCGGGATGTGGAAATGAAACGGCAAGCGACCGCGCCATGATGCGTAAATATATGATAGAATCTATTTTATATTGGATTAATGAATATCACATAGACGGCTTTCGTTTTGACTTGATGGGGATACATGATATTGAAACCATGAATGAGATACGTGCGGCTATTGATAAAATAGATCCGTCTATTTTTATGTATGGTGAAGGATGGGCTGCCAGTTCTCCTCAATTAGAGGCAGACAGGCTGGCGATGAAAGCCAATGTGGAAAAGATGCCCCGTATCGCCGCTTTTTCAGATGAAATGCGTGATGGATTGCGAGGTGGTTGGGATGATGATACTAAAGGAGCTTTTCTAGTAGGGGAGCCTGGACACGAAATGAGTATCAAATTTGGAATTGTGGGAGCCATCGAACATCCGCAGGTTATAAGTGATTCTGTGAATTATAGTAAGAAACCTTGGGCTTTACAACCTACCCAGATGATAAGTTATGTAAGTTGCCACGATGACATGTGCCTTGCCGACCGTCTGAAAGCTACCATGCCGGATGCTTCGGTAGAGGAACTGGCGGCTTTGCAGAAGTTAGCGGAAACATTTGTCTTTACTTCACAAGGAGTACCGTTTATATTTGCAGGGGATGAGATGATGCGTGACAAGAAAGGAGTTCATAATTCTTATAATAGTCCTGACAGTATTAATACGATAGATTGGAAAAATAAGACCGCACACAAAGATGTGTTCGAATATGTGAAAGGTTTAATAGCTATGCGTAAAGCACATCCCGCTTTTCGTATGGGGGATGCCGATATGGTACGTAGGCAATTGGAGTTTTTACCTGTAGAAAATACGAATGTGGTTGCCTTTATCTTGAAAGACAATGCAAATGGTGACTCATGGAAAAATATCATCGTGGCTTTGAACAGCCGTGCAGAGCCTGTCAAGCTGGACATTCCGTCGGGTAAATACACTGTAATCTGTAAGGATGGTAAAATAAACATGAAAGGCTTGGGACAGGTTTCAGGTGATGAACTTATGGTACCGGCACGTTCTGCCATGATTATACATCAATAGAAGGCTCAAAGAAGATTAATAAAGACTTTGTCATACAGACTAAAACACATAATACGAATGGAAAAGACATGGAGATGGTTTGGGAAGAAAGATAAGATAACGCTTCCCATGCTTAGGCAAATCGGGGTGGAAGGAATCGTGACCGCCCTTCACGATGTACCTAACGGTGAAATCTGGGCTTTGGAAGCTATCAAAAGTTTAAAAGATTACATTGAATCTCACCAATTGCGCTGGTCGGTGGTAGAAAGTCTGCCGGTAAGTGAAGCTATCAAATATGCCGGTCCTGAACGGGATCAATTGATAGAAAACTACAAAGTAAGCCTTGCCAACCTAGGTAAAGCGGGTATCAAGACCGTATGCTATAACTTCATGCCTGTCATTGATTGGATACGTACCGATTTGGAACATCCTTGGGAGGACGGAACCAGTTCTTTGTACTTTGACAAGATCCGGTTCGCCTATTTTGACTGTATGATTCTTCAGCGTGAAGGGGCGGAGAAAGACTATACCGATTTGGAATTACAACAGGTGCGTGAATTGGATAAGACTATAACCGAAGCCGAGAAAAACGAATTGGTCGATACCATTATAGTCAAGACGCAGGGATTTGTAAATGGTAATATAAAGGAGGGAGACCGGCATCCGGTAATCATATTCCGCCGTCTTTTGTCTTTGTATGATGGGATAGACCGTGATGCCCTGCGTGAAAACTTACGTTATTTCTTGCAGGCTGTCATGCCGGTGTGTGATGAGTACGGTATAAATATGTGCATCCATCCGGACGATCCCCCTTTCCAGGTATTGGGCTTGCCGCGTATTGTGACCGGTGAGGAAGATATCAACTGGCTTCTCCATGCGGTTGATAACCCGCATAACGGGCTGACATTCTGTGCCGGTTCGCTCAGCGCCGGATTGCATAACAATGTACCTTTGTTGGCACGTATGTTTGCACACCGCACTCATTTTGTACATTTGCGCAGTACCAATGCGTTTCCCAACGGGAATTTTATAGAAGCATCTCATTTGGGAGGGCGTGCTCATGTGATAGAGTTGATCCGTATTTTTGAGAAAGAACGTCCGGGTGTCCCGATGCGTGTGGATCATGGGCGCATGATGCTGGATGATGCCGGCAAAGGATACAACCCGGGTTATTCGTTTCATGGCCGTATGATGGCCTTGGCTCAGATAGAAGGCATGATGGCGGTTATCAACGAGGAATCAAAACTTAAATCCTAGATTGACGTACATACTCACTTTATTGGCTCGGTTTGCATAGTTTAGTGATGCCTCTAAGGGGCCGAACATACTATCCAAACCGTAGCCTATACCACAGCCGAACATGGTATCCTGTTCCAACAGGTACCTCAGCTTGCTTGCACTCAGCGCATAATTGCCCGTTAACGTCAGATAATGCACACTTCCCATCCGTTGGCGGAATTTCATGCTTCCTATCAGTAACGCATTCTTTGTTAATTCCACATTGTTTATCCCGACAAATGGTAGTTGCTGTTGCAGGAAACGTCCTTGCACATCCCCCCCCATCGCATTGAGTTTGGAGTAAGGAAT
>ENA-OPDC01000325-OPDC01000325.1-human-gut-metagenome-genome-assembly--contig:-NODE-325-length-23153-cov-10.230453_pt1 | contig 23153 bp, 18 predicted proteins | sample MGYA00241620_ERZ501503 | MGnify/ENA primary metagenome ERZ501503 (study PRJEB25962, sample SAMEA2042659) | human gut metagenome | biome: human gut; feature: human-associated habitat; material: faeces...
CCATTATGAGTGGGTAGGAACATGCACGCCGTCTGACGCAAAGCCTCCAGTGGATGATGCGGTTCGCGTTAACAGCGCATATACGGCAAAATCGCAGGAGGAATCAGAAGAGGGATATAAATTTGATGGCTGGTATCATACTTTAGCTGTTGTAAATGCGGCGCCGCCTACGTTGCTTCTCCGCTGGGCCGCTCTTCTGCATGATGTGGGAAAGGGGATGCCTGGTGTACGCAGAATAAAAGATGGGAAATATACAGACTATGGACATGATTTGAAAGGGGCGGAAATGGCAGCGGAGATTTTCCGTCGTTGGAGATTCCCGGCTGCTTTTGCCAAACGCGTTGTCTGGCTGGTAGAAAACCATATGCGTTATCATTATTTTGCCAATGTACCTGAAGCGAATGTGGAAAAGTGGTTAAGACAGCTTGCAAGAGGCAAACAATTTAGCTCATCTGCCGATATGAAAGAGGGGATTGGTGAATTGACCGCATTATGCAATGCGGATATCATTGGCTGTGGGAAAGATGAGAACGCTACGGAAGGACATTCTTCTTTTGGAAAATATATGGAGGAGTTATGTCAGATGATGCCTGTGTCTACAAAAGATCTTCGGTACGACAGGCGGGTGATTGATGCTTTGCGGCCGGCGGTAGCTGATGGGATGGCCAATTTACTTTTTCGCGTCCAGAATGGGACGCTAAAGAATGAGAAAGAAGCCCTGCTCGATGCTGCGGTAAGGTATAGGAGACGTCATAATGAAGATGAATAGTCCAAGGAGAATAAGGAATAATCGTGCCAAATGGCTGCTGGGATTTTTTCTTACCGTTATGGTCATCTTAATAGGACGTCTTGCATATGTACAAATTTTTGATCATGCGCGATACGTAGCTTTGGCGAAGAGTGAAGTGGAAAAAAATGAAGAGTTATATTCTCCCCGCGGTACGATTTATGATCGTAACGGCAATCAGCTGGCAATTTCTGTAATGGTTAAATCCTTATATTGTGATCCTGCCACGCTGAATAAACAAAAAAATATAAATAAGATTGAAATGGCAGAAATACTTTCTCCAATTTTGAATATATCGGAGGAAGAACTTTTAAAAAAATTTTCACAAGAGGGACGATTTGTTTGGATTAAACGGTTAATGGAACCGGAAGAGGCTCTTAAGGTAGAGGAACTCTTAAAATCAAAAGATTGGGAAAGGTTTTTAGGATTTAGGGAAGAAAGTAAAAGATACTATCCCAATGGCCGATTATTGGCCAATGTAATTGGTTTTGTCGGAGTCGACGATAAGGCTTTAGACGGATTGGAACTGTATCTGGGAGACATCCTTAAACGCAGTAAAGAAGCAAATTCAGTCAGGATGCGCATTGATGCCAAAGGAAATCCTATTATGGAATCCGCGTTAACGCCTTATAAATCCAAAGGGGAAAACTCTGTTTATCTGACAATCGATCAGACAATACAGTTTTATGCAGAACGTGCTTTGGATCGGGCTATGACGAAGACGAAAGCTCAGGGCGGGATTATTATCGTAATGGATCCTAAAACAGGAGAGATTCTGGCGTTGGGAAATCGTCCGACCTATGATCCAAATCATTTTGAAAAGGCAGTAGAAAAGGATTTCAAAAATAAAGCAATTACTGATATTTATGAACCGGGTTCGACCTTTAAACCGATTATTGCTGCAGCCGCACTTGATGCAGGAACATACTCCACGGAAACAGTCTGGCATGATCCCGGTAAAATTTGGGCGTCGGGACATGCAATCCGAAATTGGGATGATGGGGCATATGGTGATGTAAAATTGGTGGATATTATTAAATATTCAATCAATACAGGGTTTGCCCATATCGGTCTTTTGACAGGTGGGAAAACCTTGACGGAATATGCTTTGAGATTTGGTTTCGGAAAACCGACAGGGATAGAACTTCCCGGAGAAGGAGCGGGCATTCTGTTTAATCCGGATGACATGCGGGATATTGATGTGGCGACCATGTCTATCGGACAGAGTATAGCGGTGACTCCGCTGCAGATGCTGCAGGCATATAGTGCTCTTGCCAATGGGGGGCAAATGGTAAAACCTCATATTTTAAGAACCGTTAATAATCCTGACGGCTCTGTTAATAAAGTGTATGAAACTGAATATGTAGGAAACCCGGTGTCTAAAAAAGTGGCTGATGAAGTCAAGGATATGATGGAAAAAGAAGTGTCTGAAGGCGGCGGTATCAATGCACGTGTTCCCGGATACCACATGGGGGGAAAAACAGGAACCGCGCAGAAAATAGATCCCGTCAAAGGTGGATATTTGGAAAATGAATATATTGCGTCTTTCTGCGGGTTCGGTCCGACGGAAGATCCGAGAGCTATATGCCTTGTCGTTTTAGATAATCCGCGGGGCGTGTATTATGGCGGACAGGTGGCGGCGCCGGTATTCAAAGAGACCATGGGACAGATTATGCGGTATATGGGAATACCCGCTATGGAAGAAAAAAGGATAAGTTCTGCGGGCGCAGGGGGATACAATAATGACAATCTGCCTGCATTGCCGGGCAAGGATCAAAAAGCCTTTCTTCTTCCGAACTTTTACGGATGGTCTATTCGTGAAGTTGGTGAATGGCTGTACAAAGCGGGGTTGGGGTTCCAGCCTGACGGAAATGGAAGTGCAGATTCACAGTCGCCCGGTGCCGGAGAAACAGTACAGCGCGGCGATAATATAAGAGTTCATTTTTCTGATTCATAGTATAGGAAATAGTCTTTTCTCGTTAATGGAAGAGGCTATTTTTATTTACGATGAGTCCGGAATATTAAGTCTGTGATACATAGGTCTATGCTATAATTAAGAAAATGTTCGGTAAGAATAAAGGGGGAAGAAAATGTTAAGTGATATCGAAATAGCACAAAGGGCTGAATTGAAACCAATTCGTGAGATTGCGGAAAAGATTGGCATTCCGTCAGAAGATGTGGAAAATTATGGACAGTACAAAGCAAAGATTTCCTTAAAGTTTACAAAAGCTGTGGAAGACAGGCAGGAAGGCAGATTAATTCTGGTGACGGCTATTTCCCCCACACCGGCGGGAGAAGGAAAAACAACGACAACCGTAGGTCTGGGACAAGCGTTGGCACAGCTTGATAAGAAAGTCATGATTTGTCTTCGGGAACCGTCCCTCGGGCCTTGTATGGGCATTAAGGGCGGTGCGGCGGGAGGCGGATATTCCCAGGTAGTGCCTATGGAAGATATTAATCTTCATTTTACGGGAGATCTCCACGCCATTACGGCGGCTCACAATCTTCTTGCAGCCATGACGGATAATCATATCCAGCAGGGGAATGAGCTTCAAATTGATCCGCGCCGTGTGGTCTGGAACCGTGTTATGGATATGAATGACCGTGCGCTCAGGCATATCATTATCGGTTTGGGGGGACATGTGGATGGCGTTCCCAGGGAAGGCAGCTTTGATATTACTGTTGCATCCGAAATCATGGCTATTCTTTGTCTTGCGTCTTCCGTAAAAGATATGAAGGAGCGCTTTGCCCGCATTATTATTGGCTACACTTATGATAATCAGCCGGTTCGTGCAGGGGATATCCATGCGGAAGGTGCGATGACGGCACTTATGAAAAATGCGTTGAAGCCAAATCTGGTGCAGACATTGGAGCATGTGCCTGCATTCATTCATGGCGGACCTTTTGCCAATATTGCTCATGGCTGTAACTCCGTGATTGCGACGAAGACCGCACTGCATTTAGCGGAGTATGTAGTGACAGAAGCCGGGTTCGGCGCAGACCTCGGCGCTGAAAAATTTCTTGATATCAAGTGCCGGTTTGCCGGGCTCCATCCGGCAGCGGTTGTTCTTGTAGCGACTGTTCGTGCATTGAAAATGAATGGCGGAAAAGCAAAAAATGAATTGACAGAATCGGATCCGGACGCAGTCAGGAGAGGACTGCCGAATTTACTGCGTCATATTTCTAATGTAAAGAAATATGGAGTCCCTCTTGTGGTAGCGCTGAATTTATTCCCTTCGGATACAGAAGAGGAGAAAAAAGTGATCTATGAGGCTTGTGAAGGCGCAGGCGTTCAAGTCGCCGATTCTGATGTATTTGCCTGCGGCGGAAAAGGAGCGCTTGAATTGGGGAGGAAGGTTCTGACCGCGGTGGAATGCGGTTCTGACTATAAGCCTCTATATAATCTTGATTTAACTTTAAAGCAGAAGATCGAAACCATTGCGAAAGAAATTTATGGGGCTGCTGATGTACAATATGATTCCAATGTGGAGAAAGAATTGAAACACATTGAGGAAATGGGGTATGAGCGGATGCCGGTATGTATCGCGAAAACCCCGGTATCTTTCTCAGATGATCCGTCTAAACTGGGAGCGCCGGAAGGGTTCACTCTTCATGTGCGTGACTGTCGTGTCGCGGCAGGAGCAGGATTTGTTGTCATTTTGACCGGAAAGATTATGACAATGCCCGGATTGCCGAAACACCCGGCAGCAGAACGGATTGATGTGGATGATGAAGGTCATATTACGGGACTGTTTTAAGAGGCGGATATGATACTTGACGGGAAAGTTACGGCAGCGGCGTTGGAGAAAGATATACGGGAACGGATTGACGTTCTGAAGGAGAGAGGCTGTACTCTCAAACTTGCGGTTATTCTGGCGGGGAGCAGCAAGCCTTCCCATATGTATGCAGAGTTTATGAAGAAAGCGGCTTTGTCTTATGGGATTGGGACGGAGCTGTATGAAAAGCCTGAGAATGTAAAAGAAGATGAATTAGGTGTTTTGATACAGGCATTGAATGGAAATCCATCTATTACTGGGATTCTCATGATGATGCCGTTGCCCGGTCATATTCATGAAGAGAAAATGATAGAGATGATTCATCCCGATAAAGATATGGATGGATTAACGACGGTGAATGCGGGCAGATTATTTTCAGGAAAAGATGGATTATTTGGCGGTACGCCCCGCGCGGTGATGGCGATATTAAAACATTATGGGATTTCTGTCGAAGGGAAACATGCTGTTATCATTGGCAGAAGCAATGTGATTGGAAAGCCGGTTGCCATGATGCTTATGCAAAAAAATGCTACTGTGACAATTTGCCATTCACGGACAAAGAACCTGACCGAGATAACCCCGGCGCTCATCCGCGAGCGCCGGGGCGGTTTTGTTGTTGGAGGTTGGGTCACTGCAGATATGGTTAAGCCAGGAGCCATAGTTCTTGATGTAGGAATTAATCGGATCCATGGCAAGACTGTCGGAGATGTGGATTATGAAAATGTGTTTCCGGTGGCCGGTGCTGTGACACCTGTTCCCGGCGGCGTAGGCTCTGTGACGACAACAATGATTATTGAGTCGATTGTGAAAGCCGGAGAACATGCGGCGGGAATAAAGTGAAATTTCATACAGCAAGGAGGTAGGCTGCCAGGTGAGTGAAAATGTTGTGGAGAAAGTAGTAAATAATGAATTGGATATGACAGCCGGCTTAATCAGTGGTGTCAAAAATTTTGCAGTAACAAAAGGCGTAGATATTTTTCAGGCGATTATTATCTTCAGCATCGGGTACATGATATGCTGCTGGCTGCGTGGGGTTGTCCGCCGACTGCTTGCACGGAGTAATGTAGAGCCATCTGCAATCAGCTTTATTTCGGAAATTATATTTTTCTTATGTCTTGCCGGAGTTATTATTATGGCGCTGTCAGCAGCAGGGGTGGCTCCGGCAACGTTGGCGGCTGCTTTTGGCGGGATTGGTCTTGCTATCGGATTGGGGCTTAAGGATAATATCGGGAATGTGGCATCAGGGATTTTTATCCTTATTTTCCGACCGTTTCGTGTAGGGATTATATTAAAGTGGAGGATAGTGAAGGATCTGTTGTGGATATACGCGTTATGTATACAGAAATATCCACGCTGGGAAATCAAATGATCGTCATACCAAATTCAAGGCTTACAAACAGTGTTATTAAAAATTATTCATCTTTTGAAACACGGAATATAGAATTTACTTTTGAGGTGGCTTATAATACTGATCTGGTGAAATGCGTAGAACTTTTGCAGAAATTATTCAGTACTGATTCGTATGTATTGAATGGGGCGGCGCTGCCTATTTATATAAGTAGTATGGGTGAATCAAGTATCCGGATTTATGTGCGGGCGCAGGTAAATCGCTCAAAGTACTATGAAGCGCAGAACCATTTATATATCAAGGTCAAGAATGCATTTGATGAGGCGGGCATAGAAATTCCATTTCCCCAGGTGGTTGTTCACCATGCCAGGGATTGATTGCCGTGTAAAGCTGTCTGATGAGAAGTTTGATGTTTTTTTGCGGTTTTTATTAAATGTTTGACGATAAATTTTTATTGACACTTAAAAAATGGAGTGATATACTTCTCTTAATATCAATGACTGGGAAGAGTAATAACAATGAGCTGTTCAAGAGAGTCGGCGCAGGTGGGAGTCCGATACAGCCGGTATTATGAATGGGCCCACAAGATGCAGTCCGAGCCATATGGGGTAGGAACTGCCGGAAGGCTTCCGTTATAGAGATAGTGGTTTATAATGACCATGAGAGCCGGACTTTAGTCAATGAGGGTGGTACCGCGGAAATATTTCCTTTCGTCCCTTTGCATAATGCAGGGGGAATGAAAGGATTTTTTATTTGTGGAAGATCAGGAAAAGATTTTCTAAGGGGGAAGATGCATGGAAGCAGTAAAAGATGTATCAAGTTTAATCTATACAAAAGCGAGGGGCGGTCGGTTTCGCTGGCTGACGATTTCCACACTGATGTTGGCAATCGGTATGCTGCTCCACTTGGTTTCTCCATCGGTTGCCGGCTTTACTCCGAACTGGATGATTGCGACTTATGTAGTGGCGATATTGCTGACAAAGCCATCTTATCGGCAATGCCTGGGGATCTGTATGGTGGCAGCGCTTATGGAAGTATTTACTTCGAAGTCCGCGTTTCCGTATGGTGATTTTGCCAGTGAGTTTGCAGGTGCTTATGTGGCAGGCTTTTTTGCCCATTCCGTTCCGCCATTTAAAATCGGCAGATTTTCTTTAAGGCCTGCTATTGCAGGATTTATTACGACTTTAGTCAGCGGGTTCATTTTCGTTTCCATTTTAACCGTAGTGGTGGGGATACCGATCAGCGTATATCTGTATGGTATTCTTCCCATGGTGGCTCTTGTTGGAGTAGGAAATGCGATTATTACACCTTTTCTATATTTTCCTGCCCTCAAATTATTTAAATCCATGCAGTATATGACAGAATCCGATGTGGAGGACAGTAATCACAGTCATTTGAATTTGCAGCAAAAGGGGAATGGGGTGATCAGTGTAGAGCATCTTTCTTATTCCTATTTATTTTCAAATGTACCGGCCTTGAAAAATGTGAGTATTAATATAGAACAGGGGTCTTTTGTTGTCATCACAGGGCCTAACGGCGCAGGAAAAACGACGCTTCTCATGTCTATGGCGGGAGCAATTCCCCATTACTATGGCGGGACAATGAAAGGAATGGTTTTTACCGGCGGCAAGGCGGTCACGCAAACCGGGATTGCAGATCTTGCTTCCAGCATCGGCGTGATACTTTCAGATTATTCTGCCCAAATTGTAACGATGACTGTAGGGGAAGAGATGGCCTTCACTTTGGAAAACCATGGCTTTTCACCGGAAGAAATACGACGACGGTCGGCAGAGGCGCTCAGGAAAGTACATCTTGACGGACTGGAGGAAAGAAAGGTTTCTACCCTTTCCGGCGGACAGAGACAGCGTCTCGTCGTAGCAGCCGTTTTAGCGGAAGAGCCGAAAGTTCTTGTGTTTGATGAACCGACCAGCGCGCTGGATCCGGAAGGTATTCATGAATTCTATGAAATGGTCGGAGAATTGAATCAGAAAGAAAAACTTACCGTTGTTGTCGCAGAACATCATCTGGAAGCGACGCTGCCTTACGCCAAAAGATTCATTCTTATGGATAAAGGACATGTTATCAGCGATGGAAGTCCCGAGCAGGTCATGCGTGATATGAAACGGAATCATATTTATGAAGAAGCGATTCCTGATATATACTTGGCACAGCTCAGGCTGGAACAGGCCGGTATAAAATTTGAAAGATCATTCTTAAATATAGAAGATGCGGAATATTCCGTATTGAATTCGATGGAATCCGGAGGAGTGCGTAATGCTTGAAATGGAACATGTGACTTTCCGCTATAGTAAAGAAACGCCAGTCATTTTGTCTGATGTTTCCGTATCTTTTGGGAAAGGTGAATTTATTGCTGTTACAGGTCGAAACGGCAGCGGAAAGACAACGGTAACGAGACTCCTTACCGGATTGGAAAGACCGACGGAGGGACGAATTATTTATAACGGTAAAAACGTAACTGATGAAGGTGCAGCCCAAAGAAGCCGTTTTATCGGTTATGTATTTCAACAGCCGGAGCGGCAAATGTTCATGCCTACTGTTCGGGAAGAAATTGGTTTCGGCCCTTATCAGCAGGGGAAGCGTGGCGGTGAATTAGATGAACTGGTTGACCGGGCTATGGCGGATACTGATATTTTGGAGTTAGCTGATGCATATCCGAGAACGCTTTCCCGCGGGGATCAGCAAAGAGTGGCTATCGCATCCGGCCTTGCGATGAATACGGAATATTTAGTGCTTGATGAACCGACAAGCGGGCAGGATGGACGGGAAAAGAAAAAATTAATGAGCCTTATGGAGCAGTTAAAAGCAAAAGGAATTACCATTCTTTTGGTTACCCATGACATGGATGTGGTCGCAAAAAACTGTACCCGGGTTATTGTCGTAGCCAATAAAGAAATAGTATTTGACGGGGTGCCGTCAGACTTGTTTTCGGAGGAAAACCGTCCCGGAATTTGGGGATTGACATATCCTCCCGCCGTATTATTGGGGCGATGTCTTCCGGGGGCGCCGTATTGCAAAGATATGGATACATTCTGCGCTAAGTTCCTAGAAATCAGAAAGGAGAGAGTACGATGAGAAATCTGGTTCCGTTGACAAAAATATTGCTGACACTGGGAACAGCCGTGTGGGCCATTATTTTCAGAGAGCCTTTCAGCCTTGCGCTTCTGTGTGTGTTGGAACTAATCATTCTTTTGGTTTCCAATGAGTTATTTAAGAATGTAAAAGCTTTAATGATGCTTTGCGTTTTTGCGTTCTTTTTGGGACTGATTGAATATATCGGAGGTGGAACGGAGAAGGAATGTGCAGTAGCGGCGCTCCGTATGCTTGGCATGACTATCATATTTATTTATCTGCTTGCTACTGTCAGATTGCAGGATCTGACGGCGGCGATGGTACAACAATTGAAAGTGCCCTATGAATACGCTTTTATGTTTACCGCAGGGCTTCGTTTCGTACCGGATTTTATGGAAGAGAATAAAGCTGTTGCTGAGGCGCAGTCATGCAGGGGACTGGCAATTGAAGGCAATTTCATTAAACAGGTAAAACGTTATATGTCGATGGTACGGCCGTTAATGCTTCGTTCTCTCGGACGTAGCGAAACGATGGCGCTTTCTTTGGAGCTTCGCGGGTTCGGCGGTTCTACCCGAACTTTTATGGAAAGCGTTTCTCCTAAAGGGATAGATTATATATTCATGCTATTGATTATATTGTTTACAGTCGCTGTGATTTATGCCCGTGTTTTATATGGTGCATGATCAATAGCGGCAGATTCCTTTTGTGGTATTTGATGTTCATAGACTTATATTGGAAGGAGAAATATCATGGGAAATATAAGAGAAGGTGTTGATGAATTAAAAGCTTTGGGCAATCAGCATACAAAATATGTTTTTGATTATAATCCTGATGTATTGGAAAAGATCCCTAATAAACATGATTACAGAGATTATTTCGTGAAGTTTAATTGCCCTGAATTTACGAGCCTTTGTCCGAAGACAGGGCAGCCGGATTTTGCAACAATTTATATTTCATACATTCCTGATAAGTATATTGTGGAAAGTAAATCACTTAAGTTATATCTGTTCGGTTTCAGAAGTCATGGGGACTTTCACGAGGATTGTGTCAATATTATCATGACCGACTTGATTAAATTGCTGCACCCGCGTTTTATTGAGGTATGGGGAAAGTTTCTTCCTCGAGGCGGACTGTCGATCGACCCTTACTGCAATTATGGAATTCCGAATACTGAGTGGCGTGATTTTGCAAGATTCAGACTTCTGCGTCATGATTTGGAACCCGAAAAAATAGATAACCGCTGACTATTGGCATGTAAAAAGGAGAATCTCATTTACTTTAATGATGATTCTCCTTTTTAATTATAGGGACCGTGCCATTTCTTTTATTAAATCTTTTTGCCTGCTGGAGGGAAACCACTGGATTGTAAGCGGATAATGGCATAGCTTTTCGTAAGCGGAAATAATTTTTTTTGTTGCATGGGCAGGGACGATGAAATTATCTCTGTTCAAGTAAATATGGATATTCAGAGAACTTGGCGTAGAAGTGCAGATGACTTGAGAAATGCATTGCTCGTGGTTTTCATCCAAACTCTCCGCTAAAGCAAGAAAAGCAGAAAGAATTTTTACCCGGTCAATTTCTTTCTCTGTGAGTATTTGTGTTTCTTTTATGGATTTCAGTATTTTTCCCGAAAAGCCATGGTGAAAAGCTGTAATCAAAGCACATAGGACCTGTTCTTTGTGAGACCACCCGAATATATGTGCATTGGCTGTCATATAAGCGCTGTGGCGTGCATGGCTGTAATAATTAATGACTTGTCCCGCATCGTGAAGCAATCCGGCCATGTGCAATAAAGTACGCATTCGATCAGGCATTTGATATATTTTCCGCCACTGATCGAACATGGATAAGGCGAGAGCAGTCACATAACGGGTATGGTCATGATCTTTTAGCGGAAGTGTGGAATAATAGTTTCGTACGGAAGACAGGAGCATATTATGCTGAAGCTCTTTGTTTTTGTCGTAAATGGGATCATACCAATGATAGAAAAGCCCCTCACGGAGACCGCAGCCGGAAATGGTGAGAGATTCGGCTTTTGTCAAAGTAAGGATTTCTCTGACAATAAGAGCACCTGCATTTATAATATCTCCACGCTCAGCAGAAAGTCCCGGTATTTTTCTTCGTTCTTCCGGTGAAGATTTTAAAATCATATGTATCACGGAAAGTAATCCTTGTGAGGATACTTTGTAATTATGGAGTTTTGAAAGAGGATAACCAGAGTATCTCTGGTGTATTTTCGCCAGGTTTCGGATTGTGCCGCCTATACCGATGACGGGAATAGGAGACTTGGGAAGCCAGGGAATAGATTGAAGTTTACTTTTTATGTAGGAGCGGATATGTTTTATTTCCGCTGCGGAAAGGAGACCGGAAGATTTAAATTTTTCCGTCAAACTGACAGCACCTATGGGAATACTGACAGAATGCAGCTGTTTTTTGTTTTTTACCAAGGATATTTCTATACTGGCGCCGCCTAAATCAAAAAGTAGAAATTCCGATGTGTCAATCGTATGTATCACTCCGGAAAAACCGAGTGCAGCTTCCTGCTTCCCGCTGATAATCGTCATGGGAATATTGGTAGCGGAATGGACTCGCTTCAGGAAAGAAGAACCGTTGCGGGCTGTTCGTACGGCAGCCGTGGCAACTGCAAGTGTCTTTGTCACCTGGTGAACTTTGGCAAGATGTGCATATACCTTGAGACAGTCAATTGCACGGTTCTGTGCGGCATCCGTAAGAAACGGAGAATCATCGCTCATTCCTTCCGCCAGGCGGATAGAACGTTTTTCCTGATATATGAGTTGATAAATTCCTTTGGCGCTGACAGAGATGATGATGAAGCGGATGGAATTGGAGCCAAGATCAATGATAGCGATGCGGTTCATAATTTACCCCTTTCTTGCCGTACGATTATTACTATTTTACAACACATAAAAAAGCTGTGGTGATTAAAATTCGTGTAGGAAAACATGGTGCCTTTTTCTTTAATATATACGCAGGATACGGTGTTTTTTAGTATAATAAATATGAAAAGATGCATTTCATGTATAATTTATCCGCGGAAGCGAGGGGAGTTAAATGGCAGAAGAGAATTCATTTGTTTATGGAATCATTCATATCGGATCTTCCAGCCTTTCTATGCGTATTGTAGAGTATAAAGATGCGGATACCATCAGAGTGATTGAAGAGGTAAGGAAAGAAACAACTTTTGGGGAAGAAGTATTTATTAATAAGAAATTGTCTTTTACTTCTATACGACGACTTTGTGATATGCTGAACGGGCTGAAACAGCTGTTGCGGGACTATTGTGTAACTGATTACAAAGTATATGCTACAGCAATCCTCAGAGAAGCGGAAAATCGCAGGCCCGTGTTGGATTTGATTCATGTGAATACGGGATTTTATGTGGATGTAGTGGATATGCCGCAGGAGATTTATTACAAGCATTATCTTCTTCAGTATCTCATACAAAAAAGCAGAAACGGTAAGAGATATGATTATGGAGATAATTTGCTTTTTGTGGATATTACGTCAGGCTGCGTAGGGTTGACAGCCTGGGAAAATGGTTCTTTGCGGTATCAGCATAATGTGCATATCGGCACGCTTCGTCTGTTGGAAACATTTAAGCAGAATCAAAGGGATTCTCTTGATTTTCCGCAGGCGATGGCGGAATATATCCATGCAATTATGAGCCCTTTGTGGGGGGCGATTAAAAGGTATCATCCGAGCAGTATTATTTTGTCCGGAAGAGAAGCCCGAATTATTGCAAGTTTGATGAGACTTAGCATGGATGCGGAAAATAAGGCGGAAGTTAAAGCAGATGCATTTAAAAAGTTGTATATGGAAGCAGGATCACTTTCAGCATCACGTACAAGACAAAAGTACTATGTCAGTGAGCAATGGGCAATGACAGTTCTTCCTACTATTCATATATATAAAGAAATATTGGACAATGTTCCCGTAGAACATATTTTGATGTTTGGGACAACTTTTGTCGAAGCGGTGACTATGTTTTATGGAGCAGAGAAAGTAAAAGAACCTTTTATCTTATATATGCAGACGCAAAACATTGAGTTGACACGATCTATTGCCGCGGCCTATTATTATGAACCGCTCCATACAAAGGCCCTTGAACTGTACAGCCATGTAATTATTGCCGGTTTAAAGAAAAAAAGCGGGCTTACGAAGCGGGACGAATTTCTTCTGCGGATGGCGATTATTCTTTATCAAATTGGAAAATATGTAAATCTTCTGGATTCGCAGGCGCATGCCTGGAATTTAATAAGAGGTACGGATATATTTGGCATATCAGATAAAGAAAAAGATATTGTGGCAAGTGTCGTGTACTATGACCATAAGGGAAATCCAAGTGATGATGACACACCATTCCGTATTTTGTCAGATACGGCGAAGATGACGGCCTTAAAATTAATTTCCATATTTCGTATGGTTCGTGCCATGGATATTTCTCGAAAGCAGAAATTGAAAGATATAACAGCTCGTGCAACAGGTGATATTTTGATTATTGAATACGACAGCAGGGAAAATACGGCTCTTGAAACATGGATGTTTGATAAAAATAAAGAGTTCTTTGAAAATGTGTATGGTCTTGAAGTGAAATTGGAGCGTAGATGATTATGGAAACGGATGTAAAAAACAGTCGGTATTACTTAAACCGGGAATTATCCTGGCTGCAATTCAATAAACGTGTGCTTCAGGAAGCTGTAGATACCAGTAATCCTCTGCTGGAGAAGTTAAAGTTTCTGGCTATTACCAGTTCTAATTTAGATGAATTTTTTATGATCCGTGTGGCAGGACTTAAACACCAGAAAGAAAATGGTGTGAAAAGACGGGATATTGCGAATATGACACCAACAGAACAATTGGAAAATATTTCAGATGCCTGTCAGAAGTTGGTCGCCCAGCAATATATGCATTTGAAAGGCATTTTAAAAGAATTGGAGACAGAAGGGCTTGTATTTATAAAGCCGGCGGATGCGGATGAGCGGCAGAAACAATGGATGGGAAATTATTTTGAACGTGAAATTTTTCCTGTAGTGACACCGATGGCGGTGGATTCTTCGCACCCTTTTCCGTTCCTTGCATCCAAAAGTCTGAATATCGCCATGCTTTTGGAGAAAAATGAGCGTGATGAAGAAATGGATGAAGAAAATGATATTGATGTAAAAACAGCCATTGTTCCGGTGCCATCTGTGCTGCCGCGCATAATCCGTCTGCCTGATGTATCTGAAGCAAACAGCAGGCATTGTTTCGTTTTTCTTGAAGATATGCTTATGTTTTATGCAGCACGATTTTTTGTCGGCTATGATCTGCTTGAAGCCCGTGCATTCCGGATTACGAGGGATGCGGACCTTTATATCGATGAGGAAGATGCCCAGGATCTTGTGGTGGAAGTGGAGCGCCAACTAAAGAAACGGCAGCGTGGGCAAGCGGTACGCCTTGAGTTCGAAGTGGGAACGAGCCGGTTTATGCGGCGATTCATGACACAGGAAATGAATCTTGAAAAAGAAGATATGTATCAAATTGACGGGCCTTTGGATATGACTGTATTTTTTGGATTTTGCGGCATAAAGGGATATAATCATCTCCGCTATCCTGAGGCACATCCGCATTCGCCCTGGAGCATGCTCGAGCTGAAGCGTACTCCGGAAACAAATATTTTTGATATGATCCGGGAAAAAGATCTGTTGATTCATCTTCCCTATGAGTCTTTTGATGAATCAGTAGTTAATTTCTTGTATTCGGCAGCAAATGATAAAGATGTGTTGGCAATCAAGCAAACACTCTATCGTGTCAGTTCTTCAAGTCCTGTTGTCCAGGCGCTGGAAAAAGCTGTTCAGAATGGGAAACAGGTCACTGTTTTGATGGAAGTAAAGGCCCGCTTTGATGAAGCCAATAATATACTTATGGCAAGGCGGTTGGAAAAGGCGGGAGCCCATGTCATCTATGGTTTAGTCGGACTTAAAACTCATTCCAAATGTACTCTTGTCATCCGTCGTGAAAAAGATGGGATCCGTCGTTATGTTCATGTAGCGACCGGAAATTATAATGCGTCAACAGCGAAGCTTTATACAGATTTAGGGATACTGACCTGCAATGACCGTTTTGGAATTGATGCATCAGCTTTCTTTAATCTTCTTTCTGGATATTCTGACCCGCCAATCTGGGATTCTTTTATTGTAGCGCCAATTAACTTGAGACAACGCTGCATAGAACTCATTGACAGGGAAATCCATTTTGCCAAAAATGGGGAAGATGCCCATATGATTGCGAAAATGAATTCTCTTTTAGATAAGGGGATTATTGAAAAATTGTATGAGGCATCGCAGGCGGGAGTAAAAATTGAATTGATTGTGCGTGGCATCTGCGTTCTGATTCCGGGGATTCCCGGAGTAAGTGATAATATTACAGTGCGCAGTATAGTGGGACGTTTTTTGGAACACAGCAGGATATTCTGGTTCCGAAATGGGGGACGTGAGGAACTTTATATAAGCAGTGCTGACTGGATGCCAAGAAATTTAAATGATCGTGTGGAGCTCATGGTACCTATTGAAGATCCGGAGATCAAGCGGCGTTTAAAACAGATGGTGGATATTGAATTGTCTGATAACCAGAAAGCACATATTATGCAGGCTGATGGTACTTGGTTGAAGACTATTTCCGCGGAGAATCAGTTATGTGCACAGGAGTATTTTCAGAAGATTGCAGAAAAACGTGATGCGGAAGATGAAATGACATTGGCACAAAAACTGGAACCATATACACCTGTACTTGGGCATGGAGATGGATCTGATTAAAGGATTCCGATAAAGTTTCTGATTGGATATAATTGTATAAACGGTTGTTGCTGGGAAAAAAACTCAACAATAGCCGTTATTTTATAAATAGGGAAGCTGGTGAATGGGTAAACGAAGGGAAGTATATTATCCACTTTTGGCATCTATTTCGGACGTTTTTGGGAAATGACACCTTTAATTACCTATTATTAAAACAAATTACCCACTTTTAATAAAATTATAATTTTTCAGATAATTGAAACATAGGAAGAATGAGACAAAAAGAGACCATAAAAAATAATGAAACTAAAAAAATTTGTAAATTGATCAAGTCAGAAATAAAAGAGGTACTAAGAGGCATTCCTTTTGAAAAGTGAGATTTAGTGTTTATGTATTTTAGAACTTTATGGATAAGTCCACTGGAGAAACAATATGTTTACAATATGGACGTAGGGGAGTAACTTAATTTCATTAAGTTATTTGTGGATTTAAAAGATATATATAATTTTATTTTGTTTATGTAAAGCATAGGTTGATTTATATATTATGCGATAAATTATGATTAAAATTAGCAAAAATATATTGTAAACCAAACCGTATTTGACAGAATGTCCACCTATGGTAGAATAATGCCTGTAGGAGAGACATTATGAAGATATTTATTAAAGAAAAAGTAAAAATCATGGTTGCTGTATTATTTCTTATTGCCGCAGCAATTATGCATACTGAGTTTGTTCTTGCAAAAGTAAATCCAGCTTCTTTGCCGGAAATTAAAAATATCACTGTATATGACGGCGAAGTGAGGACTGTTGTAAAAACCCGGGGGAATACCTTTAAGGATGTTCTTGATTCGCTTTCGCAGCCGCTAAGGATACATGATACTTATTGGACCAGTACAGAAAAACTAAAAGATGGGGCAGTTCTTTATGTGGAACGTTCGGTGCCGGTCACTATTATTGAAAATGATAAGGAAAAAATAATTTATACAACACAACAGACTGTTCAGGGAGCGGTCAATGACGCTGGATATGATTGGCGTAAAATGATGCCGCTGGAAGATGGTTTATCGAAGGTTCATGAAAATATGAAGATTCATATGGTTCCGTATACGGCTCGTAATGTAGTTCGTGAAGAATCTGTTCCCGCAGGATATACCATGTGGTATGATAGTTCTCTTGCGCCTGATGAAGTGGTGGTTATTCAAGAGGGGACACCTGAACGGCGGCGTCTTGAAATTGAAGAATTTATTTCAGATGGTAAGGTGATTCATGAAAGCGTTTTCAAAGTAGAAACACTTGAGGCCGGGGTCAAGGGTATTGCGCGGACCGGGAAAAGAGATGGTGCCGTGGGATGGGTGACTACAATGAACGCTACCGCCTATCATCCTAATGATGGCGGTGGAGACGGTATAACGGCGACCGGGACTAAAGCAGGTTATGGAACTGTAGCGGTAGATCCAAGCGTAATCCCTTTGGGGTCTAAATTGTATATTCCGCAGTATGGTGAAGCGATAGCTGCGGATACGGGCGGAGCGATTGTCGGGCATAAAATTGACCTTTGTATGGAAAGCTACGAAGAATGTTACCAGTTCGGCCGTCGCGATGTGCAGGTATTTATAAATTATTAGGTGACTTAAATGTTTTTGGAAATCGGTATCTTCCTCTTTGCGATAAAGCGAGGGGAAAGACGCCGGTTTTTATTTTTGCGGAAGCGTCTGTTATAATATGAAAACAGGAGGCTTTATGTTCACTATTTTGGTTACCTTTCTTACTGTTATCGCGGATCAAATCACAAAGTATTTCGTGTGTATAAATATGGATCTGGGAGAAACTATACCTGTCATAAAAAATGTTGTCCACTTAACTTATATCATTAATCCGGGGGCGGCATTTGGCTTATTTCCCCATCAGGATGTGCTGTTCTTGGGAATAGTCATGATACTGTTACTTGCTTTTGCTTGGCTTAGGAATCGTATTCCTCAAAAGCCGGTATATTTTCCTTTGTCTATTGGGTTATTACTTGGCGGAGCGGTGGGAAATGCCTTGGATCGGTGCAGAATAGGCGGGGTTGTTGATTTTTTTGATTTTCGTATCTGGCCTATTTTTAACGTGGCGGATATTGCGATTTGTATAGGTGTGGCATGTATTGCATTTTATTTTTGGAGACATGATTGAATGAATCAGAATGTTTACTTAGTGTCTGTTGCAGATGAAGGGAAACGGCTGGATCAATTTTTAAAGGAGCGGACCGGGTTAACTCGTTCTGAGGTACAAAAGTGGATTAAGGCGGGGAATGTAAGTTTACTGCCTAAGAAGATGATTCATTCGAATTATCATGTATCTGAAGGAGACCGTATCTCGTTTTTCTGGGAGGAGAAGAAAAAACAGGAACTTATTGGGCAAAATATCCCTCTTGATATTTTATATGAAGACAATGATATGATTGTCATCAATAAGAGAAGAGGTGTGGTAGTTCATCCCGGAGCGGGAAATACGGAAGGAACGCTGGTGAATGCTCTTCTTTTTCATTGCGGCGAACAACTGAGAAGTGTGGGGGATCCTGAAAGGCCAGGGATTGTCCACCGTTTGGATAAAGATACATCGGGTGTCATGGTGGCGGCCAAATCGGAACGGGCATATGGTATTTTACAAAAGGAAATTGCCAGTCATAAAGCACAGCGCTGTTATATCGCACTGGTGCACGGGCAGATGGAGGGCGATACTGGAGTAATTCGGCTACCTTTGGGGAGAAGTACTAAAGATCGCATGAAATGGGATGTGCTGCATGAAACAGGCAGGCCTGCGGTAACGCATTTTCATGTTATAGAATATCTACCGCATTACTCATGGATTGAGTGCAAACTGGAAACAGGACGTACGCATCAGATTCGTGTTCATATGGCACATATCAGGCATGCGGTAGTCAATGACCCATTGTATGGATGGAAGAAAGATCATTTTCCGATAAAGGGACAGGCGCTGCATTCCCATACGTTGGAATTATGCCATCCTATTACGGGAGAAGTTATGCATTTTGAGGCGCCTGTGCCGGAAGATATGATAAACTGCCTTAATTTAGCAAGGAAAGAAAGCATGCTATAATGAGGAAATCAAAAATAAATATATCGGGATTTAAAATCGGTACAGCAGAGAACAGAGAGGGGTTGACCGGTGTTACCGTTATTTTGGCACCTGATGGCGGTGCAACGGCCGGTGTAGATGTCCGCGGCTGTGCACCTGGGACAAGAGAGACGGATTTATTGGATCCAAGAAAAACCGTGCAAAAAATTCATGCCGTTGTTTTGTCAGGGGGATCTGTGTTCGGCTTGGAAGCCGCATCGGGATGTGTGAAATACCTGGCGGAACAGGGGGTGGGATTTCCGATAGGGAATGTATGTGTCCCGATTGTATGCAGTGCAGTGCTTTTCGATCTGATGATTGGAGATGAAAAAGCTTATCCTGATTTATTGATGGGATATGAAGCGGCTAAATCTGCATCCTCAGAATTCTTATCAGGATGTAACGGTGCCGGGACAGGTGCTACGGTGGGTAAATTGCTTGGATTTGGAAATGCCATGAAAAGCGGAGCAGGTTACCATGAGATTTCTTTACCCGGTGGTCTTCGCGTTGGTGCTTATGTGGTGGTCAATGCCTGCGGAGAGGTATTTGACGGAGAAAAAATATTCGCCGGTGTTTTTTCCCGGAGCAGAAAAAAGCTCATATCTTCTCATGAATTGATGCTTAGCGGTATCACGCGGGAGTGTAGCGGAGCAAATACCACGATCGCCTGCGTTATTACAAATGCAGCACTGAGTAAAGCGGAATGCAGTACAGTATCCGGTATGGCACATGACGGATATGCCCGATCTATCCGGCCGGTCCATACGACAATGGATGGAGATGCGATTTTTACAATGGCTTCCGGAGAGTATGAGACGGCGGTGGATACGGTAGGCTATCTGGCAGAAGATGCCATCCGGCTGGCAGTGTTTGATGCCATAAAAAATACGGAAACTATGGGAGGATGCATTTCGTATAATGATATTTTTTCCGGGTAATATTTTGACAAGTATTCCGAGTTTGATTTAAAATAATAGTGTTCTGGGGATGTACCGGTTTCGACAGGAGATTCTGTATCATAAAAAGCGAGTCGGGATTCCATCTACCCCGTTAAACGGTGGAAAAACTTAAACGCAAAACATGATTTTGCTTTAGCAGCTTAATCTGCTAATGTCCCCTAAAGTTTTCCTATGACTTCAGGCTGACATCAACCAATAGGATACCGAGAGAGGAGGCTTGGGACTTTTTAGGGAAACTAATTCCAAGATCGGCAAAGGTAGTTTGTTTTTGTACGATACTTTGCTTAAATAAAAAACAAGAACTGCACTCGGAGAAGTTTATGGGGCAGGCTTTTTGGACAGGGGTTCGACTCCCCTCATCTCCACCAGAAGTGTTTTCAGGTCATATACATGGCCTGTTTTTTTATGACTTAATATATCAAAAAAAGTATATTGACAAAATTCGATTAGTCGACTATGATAATCTTAGTAAATTAATCTTTCATAGAAAAGGAGTGTTCGATATGATCCAGCCAATTAAAGGAGCAGAAAAAGTGAATGAAGTTATTTCAGGCGGGAATGTAATTATAGGGGTTAGTGCGCCATGGTGCGGTTATTGCCGTCGTCTTCGCCCGATTTTAGAAAAGATTTCCGAGGAAATTGATGTGCCGATCTATGGACTTAATTTTGATGAAGATCAGGCTGTTGCCGAAAAGTACGAAGTAGATACAATTCCTACATTGCTTTTCTTCCGTGATGGAAAACCGGTGGATAGTATCGTTGGTTATGGTAATGTAGGATATTCGGAATTAATGGAATTTGTGAACAAGAATAATGTAAAATAACCGAAATACAAAAAGTTGTGACTGAAAAATTTTTGGTCACAGCTTTTTTAGTGTATGATGGTAGAAGTTAAGATAATTGAAATGGGTTTATGTGAGGGAGTAAATATAGTATGGAGAAAGATGGTATAAATTCATTCGGAGCTTATCTGGAACTGATTACGAATAGAAATCCCGTTGTACATCAAATCACTAATTTTGTAACTGCTAATGATTGTGCCAATGCAGTGTTAGCTATGGGGGGGCGCACCGTAATGGCAGATTATATTGAAGAAGTTGAAGAAATCACCGGTGCAGCAGATAGTCTTGTTTTGAATTTGGGTGTGCCATCAGAAGAAAGACTCCAATCATTATTGTTAGCAGGAAAGGCTGCTAATAAAAAAAGGATTCCTGTTGTTTTTGATCCAGTAGGATGTGGAGCAAGTTCTTTCCGTAGGAATGCTGCTAAAAAGTTGCTGCATGAAGTGGAAGTATCCGTAATTCGAGGAAATTCATCTGAAATACAATGTTTATTTGATAAGTACAATCGGATGAGGGGAATTGACGCAGAGACGAAGTTTGATTCTATTTGCACCGTACGAAAATTTGCGGAAAAGACACATGCAGTTGTTGTTGTTACGGGAGAAAGAGATATAGTTACTGACGGGGATAAGATGTATATGATTGAAAACGGTTGTAAAGAAATGTCTTTACTGACAGGAACGGGTTGTATTTGCAGTGCGCTTACAGGCTTATTTCTCGGTGCAGATACGAAGGCGGTGTATTCTGCTGTTTGTGCAGCAGCCTGTGTGGGGATTGCAGGTGAATTGTCATGGAAGAGATATGGGGAGTGTGGATTGGGGCATTTTCATATGGGATTATTTGACATGCTTGGGAATATGAGAAAAGAAATTTTTGAAGCAGAGGCACGTATTCATGAAATTTGATTGTTCGTTATATTTAGTGGCTGATACCGGTACGACAGAAAGAAGAAAATTAGATAAAAAAGTCGAATTGGCAATCAAAGGTGGATGCACGATGGTACAGTTGCGTGAGAAAAATGGGAATATGAAAGAATTTTATCATGACGCGGCTGCACTGAGGAGGATAACTGATACATACGGTATACCGCTCATTATTAATGACAGATTGGATTTGATGCTTGCAATAGACGCACCGGGTATCCATGTAGGGCAAAATGATATACCTGCTTCCATTGTGAGACGGCTTATCGGTGCAGAAAAAATTATGGGTGTATCCGCTCATAATGTGGAAGAGGCGTTGCAGGCGGAGCGTGATGGAGCAGATTATATTGGTGTGGGGGCAGTATTTTCTACGAACACGAAAAAAAATACGAAAAATGTTACGATAAAAATGTTACAGGAGATAGTAAAGGCCGTTTCTATTCCTGTAGTAGCCATTGGAGGCATTAATTGCAGCAATGTTAAATACTTGCATGAAACCGGTATAAGCGGGATCGCGGTTGTTTCCGCAATTTTAGGGGCGGTACAAGCATATAGTGCCGCAAAAAAAATGAAAAAGTTGGTAATTAGCACATTAAATGTAAATAATAAATATAGCAGCAACTAATAGCTCTGTGTTTAAAGTATCGGTTAAATCTGCAAGAAGACACATTTGACTTAAAGATAGAACGCTGTTATAATAACTTCTACTGATGCACCAGTGCATAGTAAGTCCGGGTCCATTTTTTCAAAAGGATTCAAAAGAATGCTTGACAGAAGGAAATGGCCGTGCTAAAGTAATGAAGTCGCTTAGAGCGATGGTTCTTTGAAAACTGAACAGTACAGCGAGAAAAAAGCCGATGTGCGAGTTTCAAGAAAAAAGAAACCGCAAAGAATTTGAGTAAGAAAGGCAAGACAAAATCGAGCCGAAACAAACAATCTATCATGGAGAGTTTGATCCTGGCTCAGGACGAACGCTGGCGGCGTGCTTAACACATGCAAGTCGAACGAAAAGAGGGAAAGAGCTTGCTCTTTCCGGAATTGAGTGGCAAACGGGTGAGTAACACGTAAACAACCTGCCTTCAGGATGGGGACAACAGACGGAAACGACTGCTAATACCGAATAAGTTCCAAGAGCCGCATGGCCCATGGAAGAAAAGGTGGCCTCTACCTGTAAGCTATCGCCTGAAGAGGGGTTTGCGTCTGATTAGCTGGTTGGAGGGGTAACGGCCCACCAAGGCGACGATCAGTAGCCGGTCTGAGAGGATGAACGGCCACACTGGAACTGAGACACGGTCCAGACTCCTACGGGAGGCAGCAGTGGGGAATCTTCCGCAATGGGCGAAAGCCTGACGGAGCAACGCCGCGTGAGTGATGACGGCCTTCGGGTTGTAAAACTCTGTGATCCGGGACGAAAAGGCAGAGTGCGAAGAACAAACTGCATTGACGGTACCGGAAAAGCAAGCCACGGCTAACTACGTGCCAGCAGCCGCGGTAATACGTAGGTGGCAAGCGTTGTCC
>ENA-OPDC01000329-OPDC01000329.1-human-gut-metagenome-genome-assembly--contig:-NODE-329-length-22975-cov-14.624607_pt1 | contig 22975 bp, 19 predicted proteins | sample MGYA00241620_ERZ501503 | MGnify/ENA primary metagenome ERZ501503 (study PRJEB25962, sample SAMEA2042659) | human gut metagenome | biome: human gut; feature: human-associated habitat; material: faeces...
CTGCTCCTGGCCAACGTGAAGCTGCAGGGTCTCAAATTTATAGTTAGACATAGTATTTTACCTCTCTATTTATACTTATAGTATAATTTCCTGATACAAAAAAACCGATGCGTGATACATAAGCGCACCGGGCAAACACAATTCAAAGCTATTCTGTCAACGTCACATTCGGGTACACATTCGTGCACAGCAAGAGGGCATCGTACAGTTCACAGCCAGATGTTCTGCCCGGTCACCGCACATTCGCCCACAGCGGAAGTTTGCGTGCAGCAGGTCGTTCCAAATCAGCTTCATATCCGTGCCCTCCTTTCCCGTAAAACTCTTTCCCACTCATCTACAAACCGGCACCTCTATCTGCTCTGTACCGGGAAGCAAAACCTTTGCTTACTTTTTCCCACTAGGTTTGTGGATTTGTTGTTTGCATTATATTCCCTCTTACCTAGTTTGTCAATAGGTTAATTTCAGTTTTTTTCAAATTGAGTTTTCTGCACGATGCGCAGCCCGCATTTGCAGCAGGGCCTTGTGCAGTTGCAACAGGAGTCATACTTTTCCGTTCCTTCGGAGAACTTTTTCCATTCCTTGATAAAACCTTAAAAATTTGCTGCTATACTGAAACCGTTCTTGCAAAAGTCCGGCAAATCGTTTATTATGGTAGCGTTCTTTTTTATCATCAAAGGAGTTTTTCGATGCTTCATCGTTTCTTTCGTTTTGTAACACAGAGCCTGCTCACCTTCCTGTGCATTCTGCTGCTCGGCGGACTGCTGGCGGGCGGCTGGTTCTTTTATCAGGGCAGGCAGCTGTACCGCAGTGCCGCCAGCAGTTACCCGGTGGCTTCCATGTACGACACCATCCGTGCCCGCGGGAGCTATACCTCCTACGATGCGCTGCCGCAGACCTATATCAATGCGGTCATCTGCACCGAGGACGAGCACTTTATGACCCACAAGGGCATCGACCCGGGTGCCATCGCCCGCGCCCTGCTGGCCGACCTGCGTACCCACTCGCTGGCCGAGGGTGGCAGCACCCTGACCCAGCAGCTGGCCAAGAACGAGCTTTTCACGCAGGACAAGCATCTGGCCCGCAAGGCCGCCGAAATGCTGGCCGCGTTCGATCTGGAAAAGGCCTACTCCAAGCAGCAGATCTTTGAGATGTACGCCAACACCATCTATTTTGGAAACGGCTGCTACGGCATCACGCAGGCCGCCGAGGGGTACTTCGGCAAGGAACCCGCCCAGCTGACCGATGCCGAAGCCGTGTTTCTGGCGGGCCTGCCCAACGCGCCCTCGCTCTACGCCAGCAGCCCGGAGCTGGCCCTCAAGCGCACTCAGACCGTGCTCAAGCGGATGGTCAAGTGCCGGGTGCTCACCCAGATGCAGGCAGATGCCATCACGGAAGAAGCTGCAGAGCTGACGGTCTGAGCGGCAGCCCGCACTGTGCTTTTCGCCCATAACAAAACGCCGCGCCCTGTCTGCTGCGGATCAGACAAGGCGCGGTGTTTTGTTTTGCGGTATTTGGTTTGGTAAAGGAGGAATCATGTTACCCGTTCAGGCGGTTGCGGCCCCGCCTGTCGGTAGCATTATCATACCAAAGAATTTCTGCGAAACCATGTTCTTTTTATGAAGATTTTGTAAACTCACTCCGGGGCTTTCATGCTTTCCACCATGCTGATATGCCGCACATGCCGCCGCATGGCAAAGCACACCACAAAGGTGAACAGCATCGTCAATGCCACTGCCAGCAGATAACTGCGGGGTGCAATGGTGCGAATAAACATCAGCTGATCCATTTCCACGGTCAGGATGATGAACCGGTGCAGCGGCACGCCCAGCAGCAGGCCCACGCCGGAGCCGATGAGGGACAAAAGCTCGATCTCGCGGAAGATGTAGCGGTACACTTCTTTGTCATAGAAGCCCAGAACCTTGATAGTGGCAAGCTCCTTTTTGCGCTCGGCAAGGTTGACGCTGATCAGGTTGTACAGCACCACCGCCGCCAGCGCCGCCGCGCACACGATGATCAGCACCACCACGTAGTTCAGGCTGCCGATCAGGCTGCCGAACATGGAGGTGGTGTCCTCGGTGAAGCTGACGCTGCTCACATAGTTGCAGTCCAGCAGCTTTGTGCGCAGGGCGTTGTACTCCGCCTCGGTGGTACAGCCGGTCAGGCCGTACACAGTATTCCACTCCGGCGTGCTGCCCAGCAGGGCCTGCAGCTGCGCATTGGAGAGATACAGCCGGGTGAACATGTAGTTCTCGGTAATGCCGGTCAGCACCAGCGGCACGCGGCTTCCGTCTGCAGCCTCCACATAGAACGTATCGCCCACGCTCAGCCCCAGATTCAGGGCCGTTTTTTCGGTCAGGATCACGCTGTCCTCTTCGAAGGGAATGGGGTCGTGGCCCACCCGAGTGCGGAAGGTGAAGTATTCGGTCATCCGGGCATCGTCCTCCGCGCCTACGATGCTGACATCGGCGCTCCCGCCCTCTTCATTATAAAGGGTGGTGGACTTTGTGTAGAACGCGCCCCAGCTGTGGACCGCACTGCTGCTGTCCAGCGTGTCGGCAAGGCCCTGCTCCATGGTCAGCGCCTTTTCATCGCTGAGCGAGATGGTGAGATCGTTGTGGGTCAGCTGCCCGGACTGCTTGTCCACGATGGGCAGGATGGAATCCTGAATGCCAAAACCGATCAGCAGCAGCGCCGTGCAGCCTGCCACGCCCAGCACTGTCATGAAAAAGCGCTTTTTGTAGCGGAACAGGTTGCGGGCTGTGGTCTTTTGGGAGAAGCTCATGTGCTGCCACAGCGGGGTGATGTACTCCAAAAAGATGCGCTTGCCTGCCACCGGGGCCCGGGGCAGCAGCAAAGCTGCAGTCTTTTCCTTCAGGCTGGCACGGCAGGCGTTCCATGTAGCAAAACCGATGACGGCCGCGCTGATGGCTACACTGGCTGCCGCCATGCCGGGGTAAAAGTGCAGCGTAAAGGTGGACATGCTGAAGATCATCTGGTAAGCATACCAGATGATGAGCGGGAACACCACAAAACCGATGACCATGCCCACGATGCTGCCCAGCACGCTGGCGCTGAGGGCATAGAACAGATACTTTCCTGCGATCTTTGCGTTGGAGTAACCCAGAGCTTTCAGAGTACCCAGCTGCAGGCGATTCTCGTCCACCATGCGGGTCATAGTAGTAGTGGCCACCAGCGCCGCCACCAGGAAGAAGAACACCGGGAACACCCGTGCAATGGCATCCATGCGGTCGGCATACTGCTCAAAAGTGACAAAGCTCACGGTGGAGCTGCGGTCCAGCACATACCACTCGCCGCTCTTGATCTGGCTCACCTGCTCCTCGGCATCGTTCAGCTGGGCAAGGCCGTCGGCCAGCTGCTGTTCGGCATCGGCCTTCCGGCTCTCGTACTCCGCGCGGGAATCGGCCAGCTGCTGCACGCCGTCGTTGTACTGCTGCCAGCCTTCGTCCAGCCGGGTGCGAGCCGCATCAAACTGGGTGTAGGCTGTGGCCGTGCCGGTGGTGAGCTGCAGCTGCCCCTGCAGAAGCTTTACCTTCATCTGGCGCAGTGCTGCCTTTGCCTCAGTCACCAGCTGCTCGTTGGAAAGGCTGGGCGAAGAGATCAGCCCCTGTGCATACATCTGGCGCTTGCCCTCGTCCAGCTGGGCCTGATAGCCGTTCAGCTGGCCGCTGATGTTGTCGTAAGCATCCTGCGCCTTCTGCAGGGCATCCCGCAGGTCGGTGTATTCCTCGTCGGCGGGCTCGGCCTCGTCCAGCGCCTTCTGCGCGTTGTGCAGAGCCGTTTCTGCATAGCCCAGCAGCGGGTCGGCTACCTTTTTCAGGTTCACCAGCATCTCGATCTGCTGCAGCTGATCCTCAAATTCCAGCAGTTGTTCCTCGCCGCTCACCAGCTCGTCCGCACCGCCCTGCATGGTGTCCGGCAGAGCCTTTTTGTTGGCGGCAAGCTCCGCTTCGCCCGCGTCCAGCTGGGCTTTGGCGCTGTCCAGCTGTGCCTGTGCATCGGCCAGCTGCTGCTCTGCCTCCGCAAACTGACGGTCTGCTTCGGCTTTTTTGTCGTTGTACTCGGCCCGGGCATCGGCCAGCTCTGCGCTGGCATCCTCGATCAGCTCCGCCCGCCGGGCCGTGCACTGTGCGCCGCTGATGGCCTTTACCCTTGCGGCTGTGTCATCCACTGCTGCCTGATACGCGTCCGAGTAATTATCATACAGGCCGGCATTTTTTACTTTGAGATAGCACGCCGTATAATAATCCGTGGTCAGGCTGCCTTCCGGCAGGAACACAATATCATCCAGCTGGCCGTCACCGGCGGTGCTGCTCTCCTTGTCCGTGGAAAAATGCTGCGGGTCCTGCACGGTGCCCACTACCGTGAACTGCTTCCGGCTCACATGTTCGGTGTCCTCCGGCATGGTGAGCACCGTGCCCGGCTCCACCGGGTCGCCGTAGCCCATCACATGCACCACGCACTCGTCCGGGGCCTCAGGCATCCGGCCCGAGAGCAGCACCAGACGGTTCATATTTTCTGCCGTGTCGGCCCCGGGGTCGGCGGGCAGCTGCTGCAGGCGCACCACCGCCGTCTCGCTCTGGCCCTGCCACTGGGCCTCCACGTCCTGATATTTCACCGGCTGCACAGCCTCCACGCCGTCCACGGCGGCAATGGCGGCAATGTCCTCCTCCGAAAGGCCCAGCGTGGACAGCACCCGCAGGTCGAACACGTTCTGCTGCACGTAGTATTTCTGCCCGGCGATGCGCATGCTGGGCGCAAAACTCATCAGGCCGGTCAGCATCATCACGCCCAGCGCTACGATGCCGAACAGCGAGACCATGCGGCTCAGGTTGTCCTTCATTTCCCGCAGGATGTTTTTACGATAACTTTTCAGCACAGCTCTCACCACTCAATCTCCTGCACCGGCACAGGGTGCTCGTTGACCTGATTGGAGACGATCTTGCCGCTGCGCACCTGAATGATGCGGTCTGCCATCGCCGTCAGGGCGGTGTTGTGGGTAATAACGATCACCGTGCGGCCGGTGCGGCGGCAGGTATCCTGCAAAAGGGCCAGCACCTGCTTGCCGGTCTTGTAATCCAGTGCACCGGTGGGCTCGTCGCAGAGCAGAAGCTTGGGATTTTTGGCCAGTGCGCGGGCAATGGACACCCGCTGCTGCTCGCCGCCGGAAAGCTGGGCCGGGAAGTTGTTCAGCCGCTCTCCCAGACCCACACCGCGCAGGGTCTCTTTGGGGTCCAGCGGGTCGCGGCAGATCTCGCTGGCCAGCTCCACATTCTCCAGTGCGGTCAGGTTCTGCACAAGGTTGTAGAACTGGAACACAAAGCCCACATCGTACCGGCGGTAAGTCGTCAGCTCTCTGGCGGTAAAGTGGCTCACATTCTGGCCGTCCAGCCAGACGTTTCCCTCGTCGCAGCTGTCCATGCCGCCAAGGATGTTCAGCAGGGTGGTCTTGCCTGCGCCGGAGGGCCCCACGATGATGCAGAACTCGCCCTTATCCACATAGAAATTCAGGTGGTCTGCGGCGGCGATCTTCACACTGCCGGTCTGGTAGTATTTGCAAACGTCCTCAAACTCCACAAAATGCTCCATGGCGTTTTTTCCTTTCTATCGGGAATGCATACTGTTTCAATTTAACTATAACATCTCCCGGCAGACTTTGCAAAGACATCTGCGCAAATTTTCAAAAACTTAACAGAAAAGCGCAAAAAGGGCCGCTGCACATCTCTGCGTGCAGCAGCCCTTTCATCATTTGATCTCAGCGGTCAGCGCCCCACGATCAAATCGCGGCGGCAGCGCAGGCCCACGGTGAGGAAGGTGTTTTCGCCCAGTCGGCGCAGCACCACGCGGTCGGTGCCCTTCTGGCCCTCCACCAGCAGAGACAGGTTCAGGGTGGTGGAGCCCTTCTCAGTCTGGACCACCAGCGTGCTCACGCCCTCGTTCAGCAGGGTCTGCATGTCCTGCACGGTGGTGCGGAAAGTAGCAGAACCGGCGGGCACATCCAGCGTCAGCACACTGTCCTTCTGGCGGGCAGTGTACAGCACTTCTCTGCCGAACAGGCCCTTGACGGTGTAACGGGCCTCGCTCTTTTTCGCCGCTGCATCTGCGGACGGGGCGGCCAGCTCATCGCCGGAGATCAGCATGATATTTCCCTGAATGGGGTTTCCCTCCGGTGCGCCGTAGCCGCCGTAGGTGGGGTCCTTTTCGCCGATCGCCACATCGGCGCTGTGCAGGGCGATATCCCCCTGCACCATCTGCTCCTGCGGGGGCAGATAGCCTGCGGCAGCAGGGTCGTTGATGTCTGCCTCTGCGGCAAATGCGCCCACGCTCAGCATGGCGGCAGCACCCAGCACTGCAGCGGTGGTGGTGACGGTACGGACAAATTTATGGTTCAGTTTCATTTGGAATACCTCCGTTGACGGCGGTTTTGCACCGCACATTTTTGTTTTGTGGAAAACCATGGTCTGCCATGCGGTGTAATACAAAACCGCCGCATCTGTCTTATAAACGGATGCGGCGGCGGGATTATTGCAGCAGGCTAAAAAAAATTTTTGGCAGCTCTGCCGCCGGGGTCACTGGGCCTGTGCCGGTTCCCGGTTCAGGATCTCCATGAACTCCTCGCCGGTGATAGTCTCTTTCTGGTACAAATACTGTGCCAGCTCATCCAGCTTGGCGCGGTTGTCGGTCAGGATGCGGACAGCCTTTTCGTGCTGGGCCCGGACCAGCTCCACCACCTTCTGGTCGATCTCGCGCTGGGTCTGCGCCGAGCAGGCCAGCGAGGTGTCACCGCCCAGATACTGGTTGTTCACGGTCTCCAGCGCCACCATGTCAAAGTCCTTGCTCATGCCGTAGCGGGTAAGCATGGCGCGGGCAAGCTTGGTGGCCTGCTCAATATCGTTGGAGGCACCGGTGGTGATGAATCGGAACACCACTTCCTCGGCGGCGCGTCCGCCGGTAAGGGTGGCGATCTTGTTTTCCAGCTCTTCCTTGCTCATCAGGTAGTGGTTGCCCTCGTCCACCTGCATGGTGTAACCCAGTGCGCCGGAGGTGCGGGGGATAATGGTGATCTTCTGCACAGGGGCAGAGTTGGATTGCTTGGCCGCCACCAGTGCATGGCCGATCTCGTGGTAGGCCACGATGCACTTTTCCTTGTCGGTGAGGATGGAGTTCTTCTTCTGGTAGCCTGCAATGACCACCTCGATGCTCTCCTCCAGATCGGCCTGCGTCACGCTCTTACGGCCTGCACGCACAGCGCGCAGAGCTGCTTCGTTGACAATGTTGGCAAGTTCCGCACCGGATGCACCGGAAGCCATGCGGGCCACAGTGTTGAAGTCGATGCCCGGGGCCAGCGCCACCTTTTTGGCGTGCACTTTCAAAATCTCTTCGCGGCCCTTAAGGTCGGGCAGCTCCACCGGCACACGGCGGTCAAAACGTCCGGGACGGGTCAGCGCCGGGTCCAGCGAATCCGGGCGGTTGGTAGCCGCCAGAATGATGACGCCGGTGTTGCTCTCAAAGCCGTCCATCTCGGTGAGCAGCTGGTTCAAAGTCTGCTCACGCTCGTCGTTGCCACCGAGATTGCCGCTGTTGCGCTTCTGACCGATGGCATCGATCTCATCGATGAACACGATGCAGGGGGCCTTTTCCTTGGCCTGCCGGAACAGGTCGCGCACCTTGGATGCGCCCATGCCCACGAACATCTCCACGAATTCAGAACCGGAAATGGAGAAGAACGGCACGTTGGATTCGCCTGCCACGGCCTTGGCCAGCATGGTCTTGCCGGTGCCCGGAGGGCCCACCAGCAGGATGCCCTTGGGCATGGATGCGCCAATACTCTCGTACTTGCCGGGATCGTGCAGGTAATCCACGATCTCCTGCAGGTTTTCCTTTGCTTCATCCTCACCGGCCACATCCGCAAAGCGGATGCCGTGGGTGGACTGCACATAGACCTTGGCGTTGGACTTGCCCACGCCGCCGAACATCATGGACCCCGGGCCGCCGCCGGCCTTTTCCATCAGCTTTTTGTTCATCTGATTGCCGATGAAGCTGAACAACAGGATGGGCAGCAGGAACCAGATCAGGAAATTGAGCATCGGCGACCCCTGCTCCACGATCTCGCTGGAAAACTGTGCTCCGGCATCATACAGGCGCTGGGTAAGCTCCGGGTCGTTCATCAGGCCGGTCTTGTAGACCTGCTTTTCCTCTTTATCGGTAAAAATGATCTGATTGGATTCGATATCCACACGGCCGATGTTCTTTTCCTCGGTCATGGTCATAAAGGTACCGTAGTCCACTTCCTCCACCTGACGCTCGCTCATCCACGGCAGCAGCACAAGGTTGAGCAGCAGCAGGACCGCCAGCACAATGGCGTAGTAGATCGCCAGCGGCTTTTTGGAAGGTTTGACTTCTTTCATGTGGCAATTCCTCCTTTGGTTCCTGATGCAAGTAGTATAGCACAGTAAAACCGGGCGCAACAGCAATTCGAGCACAACTTTCCAAAAACTTAGCAGTTTGTTAACAAAGGTTCCCTCTGCATACAAAAAGAGAGCAGCCGAAGCCGCTCTCTTTGGTTTAGTATAGGTTTACTGTTTGGGGAACGCCTTGTTCCAGACCTCAATGACCTTGAGCTTGGGGGTCCAGCCTTCCGGCTTGAAGGTTTCTGCGGTCTTGGCTTCCATGATGCCCTGTTCCACGCACCACTGGGCTGCCTTGGCGGTGTCGGCATCTGCCACATCCGCAAAAGCCGGGGTGTTCACAGGTTCAGGTCTGCCTGCGGTGTTCCACACCAGCAGTGCCAGCTGGCCGCGGTTTGCGGGGATCTCTGCGCCCTCGGGCAGGATGTTGTGCAGGATCACCCGGGTAGCGATCTCGTAGCCGCCCCAGACTGCTGCGCCGCCAACAATAACAGCTGCAACTGCGCCGCCAATGCTCTGAGGGGGCTTGCCGCCTGCAGCAGCAGGCCAAGGCTCAGCAGCCCGGCAAGGAATTTACGGGTACGTAGTTTCATGTAGGGTGTACCTCCTCTGTTATATCTTTGAGCCTATCATACACCCGTACCCACCCCCGGGCATTCGTTTGACACGAATCGACCGAAAAATGCGTCGAATCGACCGGTGCACAATTTTGGAAAATTCTGCCCCTTATTTTGTGAAATTGTTTCATTTTGAGAATGAGTCAGATTGCTTGACACTGCCCGCGAATCATGCTAAACTTAGTCCACTTTGAAAAAAGCACAAATGCGTTGACGGGGAAAAAACGATTTTCTTCTGCGTACAGAGAGCCGCCGGGTGGTGCAAGGCGGGTGCAGAGGGTTTCGGTTACTGGCCCCTGAGCGGCAGGGCTGAACACACAAGTAGGCTCTGACGGATGTCCACCGTTACAAGGACAGCGATTCGCCGCAAAAAGCCGATCGTGCAAAGCGGCTGTGCCCAAAGGCGCAGCAAAGAGAGTGGTACCACGGGTGCCCTGTAGTTTGAACTTTACAGGCTCTCGTCTCTCAAGGTTTTCGCCTTGAAAGACGAGAGCCTTTTCGTATATCTGCCTTTTGGAAGCAGGCTTGCCCTCTCCGTCACGGCTTACGCCGTGCCACCTCTCCCAAAGTGAGAGGCCTTGGCAGTACGGCAAAGTTTTCGGTTTTGCCAAGGGCTCCCCCCTTTGGGGGAGCTGTCGAACGAATGTGAGACTGAGAGGGCAAGGACGCTCACAAAGAGCATGGAGCAAGAAGTGTAAATTGTTTGGGAGGACGCGCAAATGATGGACGCAACCAAGTACGCTCCGGGTTACTACCCGGTACCCGCAGGCTATGACAGCTGGGTAAAGAAGGATCACATTGAAAAAGCCCCCGCATGGTGCAGTGTGGACCTGCGCGACGGCAATCAGGCACTGATCGTGCCCATGAGCCTTGAGGAAAAGCTGGAGTTCTTCCAGATGCTGGTCAAGATCGGCTTCAAGGAGATCGAGGTGGGCTTCCCTGCCGCCAGCGATACCGAGTACGAGTTCCTGCGCACCCTGATCGAGAAGAACATGATCCCCGAGGATGTCACCGTGCAGGTGCTGACCCAGTGCCGTGACCACATCATCCGCAAGACCTTCGAGGCCGTCAAGGGCGCACCCCGCGCGGTGATCCACTTCTACAATTCCACCTCTGTGGCCCAGCGCGAGCAGGTGTTCCACAAGAGCAAGGAGGAGATCAAGAAGATTGCCACCGACGGCGCAAAGCTGGTCAAGCAGCTCAGTCAGGAGTACGAGGGCAACTTCCTGTTCGAGTACAGCCCCGAGAGCTTCACCGGCACCGAAGTGGACTACGCCGTGGATGTGTGCAATGCCGTGCTGGACATCATGCAGCCCACCCCGGACCGTCCCATGATCATCAACCTGCCCGTTACCGTGGAAATGAGCATGCCGCACGTCTACGCAAACCAGATCGAGTACTGCGACAAGCACCTGAAATACCGTGACAGCGTGATCATCTCCACCCATCCCCACAACGACCGCGGCACCGGCGTGGCCTGCGCAGAGCTGGCCGTGCTGGCGGGTGCACAGCGGGTGGAGTGCTGCCTGTTCGGCAACGGCGAGCGCACCGGCAACGTGGACGCGGTGACGCTGGCCATGAACATGTACAGCCACGGCGTGGACCCCAAGCTGGACTTCTCCGATATGCCGGACATCTGCGCCACCTACGAGCGGGTGACCCGGATGCACATTTACGAGCGCACCCCCTACGCCGGTCAGCTGGTGTTCGCCGCCTTCTCCGGCAGCCATCAGGACGCCATTGCAAAGGGCATGGCCTACCGCAAGGAGCATGGCGAACACCGCTGGACCTGCCCCTACATCCCGGTGGACCCCCACGACATCGGCCGCACCTACGATGCCGATGTTATCCGCATCAACAGCCAGAGCGGCAAGGGCGGCATCGGCTTTGTGTTGGAACAGAACTTCGGCTACAACCTGCCGCCCAAGATGCGCGAGGCGCTGGGCTACAAGGTCAAGAGCGTTTCCGACCACAGCCACAAGGAGCTGAGCGCAAACGAGGTGCTGCACATCTTCGAGGATGCCTTCCTCAACCGCTGCAAGCCGCTCAACGTTCTGGAAGCCCACTTTGCACAGGTGGGCGGCATCACCGCCACCGTCACGCTGGAGCTGAACGGTCAGCGCAAGGTGGTCACCTCGGTGGGCAATGGCCGTCTGGACGCTGTGGCAAACGCCATCCAGAGCGCCACCGGCATGGAGTTCCACCTCGAGACCTACTCCGAGCACAGTCTGGACGAAGGCTCCACCTCCCGCGCTGCCTCCTACGTCGGCCTTGTCTGGGGCGATAACACCGTCACATGGGGTGCCGGTACCGACACCGATATTATCGTGGCTGGCATCAAGGCACTGGTGAGCGCCATCAATAATAAATAAAGAAACTCCCCCAGTCTGCTTCGCAGACAGCCCCCTCGGAGATGGGGCCCTTGGCAGTGCGGAAAAGCTTCCCGTTTCGCCAGAGGCTCCCTCCTTGAGGGAGCTGGCACGGCGCAAGCCGTGACGGAAGGAGTTCTACCAACAGATAAAAGGAGAGTACCATCATGGGAATGACCCTGACGCAGAAAATTCTTGCCGCACATGCCGGTCTTGCCGAGGTCAAGGCAGGCCAGCTCATCAATGCAAAGCTGGACATCGTGCTGGGCAACGACATCACCACCCCGGTTGCCATCAACGAGTTTGAAAAGGCCGGTTTTGACGGTGTGTTCGACAAAGAGCACATTGCCATCGTGCTGGACCACTTTGTGCCCAACAAGGACATCAAGAGCGCCACCCAGTCCAAGCAGTGCCGCGAGTTTGCCAACAAATACGACATCCTTAACTTCTACGATGTGGGCCAGATGGGCATTGAGCACGCTCTGCTGCCGGAAAAAGGCATCGTGACCGCAGGCGACTGCGTGATCGGTGCGGACAGCCACACCTGCACCTATGGTGCACTGGGTGCCTTTTCCACCGGTGTCGGCTCCACCGATATGGCCGCCGGCATGGCCACCGGCATGGCATGGTTCAAGGTGCCCTCTGCCATCAAGTTCGTGCTCAAGGGCAAGTTCGGCCCCCGCGTCTCCGGCAAGGACCTGATCCTGCACATCATCGGCATGATCGGTGTGGACGGTGCGCTGTACAAATCCATGGAGTTCACCGGCCCGGGCGTTGCCAGCCTGACGATGGACGACCGCCTGTGCATCTGCAACATGGCCATCGAAGCCGGTGCCAAGAACGGCATCTTCCCCGTAGACGATGTGACCAAGGCTTACCTCAAGGGCCGCAGCCAGCGTGAGCCGGTGTTCTTTGAGGCCGACCCGGATGCCGAGTACGAAAAGACCATTGAGATCGATCTGGACAAGCTGGAACCCACCGTCAGCTACCCCCACCTGCCCGAGAACACCCACCTTGCCAGCGAGGGCAAGGACATCAAGATCGATCAGGTTGTGATCGGCAGCTGCACCAACGGCCGTCTGGAGGACATGGAAGCCGCCTACAATGTGCTCAAGGGCAAGCACATTGCCAAGGGCGTGCGCGGCATCATCATCCCCGCCACCATGGCCGTTTACAAGGAATGCATCCTGCGCGGCTGGACCACTGCCTTTATTGATGCAGGCTGCATCGTGTCCACCCCCACCTGCGGCCCCTGCCTTGGCGGCTACATGGGCATTCTGGCCGAGGGCGAGCGCTGCGTTTCCACCACCAACCGCAACTTTGTGGGCCGCATGGGCCATGTGAAGAGCGAGGTCTACCTTGCTTCTCCCGCCACTGCCGCCGCCAGCGCACTGACCGGCTGCATCACCGACCCCCGCACGGTCTGATCGGAAAGGAGCACAACAATGAACGCAAAAGGTTCTGTTTTCAAATACCCGGATAATGTGGATACCGATGTCATCATCCCGGCCCGCCACCTGAACACGCAGGATGCCAAAGAGCTGGCCAGCCACTGCATGGAGGACATCGACAAGGACTTCGTCAAGAAGGTGAAGGACGGCGACATCATGGTGGGCGGCTGGAACTTCGGCTGCGGCTCCTCCCGTGAGCACGCACCGCTGTGCATCAAGACCGCCGGCATCTCGGTCGTGATCGCCAAGAGCTTTGCCCGCATCTTCTACCGCAACAGCATCAACATCGGTCTGCCCATCATGGAATGCCCGGAGGCCGTGGATGCCATCAATGCGGGCGACACCGTGAGCGTGGACTTTGACACCGGTGTCATTACCGATGAGACCAACGGCAAGGTGTTCCATGCCGAGCCCTTCCCGCCGTTCATTCAGGAGATCATCTCCGCCGGTGGACTGATGAAGTCCATCAAGGCGAAGCAGCAGTAACCCTCTCAGGCGCTTCGCGCCAGCTCTCCCGAAGGGGGAGCTGGCAATGCCATAGGCATTGACTGAGAGGGTTCAAACCGATAGAAGGAGTTTCCCATGGAAAAAAACATTGCTGTCATCTGGGGCGACTGCTCCAGCCCGGAGATCGTCAAGCAAACCATCCGCGTGCTTGACAAGGTGGCCGAAAAGTACGGCCACACCTTCCACTACACCGACGCTGCCATGGGCGGCGAAGCCATTGACAAGTACGGTGACCCGCTGCCCCAGCACGAGCTGGACAAGTGCCTTGCCGCGGACAGCGTCCTGCTGGGTGCCGTGGGCGGCCCCAAGTGGGAGGGCCTGCCCGGTGAGCAGCGCCCGGAGAAGGGCCTGCTGCGTCTGCGTGCAGGCATGGGCCTGTACTCCAACAACCGCCCGGCCAAGATCTGGCCCCAGCTGGCTCCTGCCAGCCCCCTGAAGCCCGAGATCGTGGCACAGGGCATCGATTTCATCATCGTGCGTGAGCTGATCGGCGGCGTATACTTTGGCAATCACGAGACCCACACCCTCGAGAATGGCGAGAAGCAGGCCATCGACTCCATGCCCTACGCGGAGCACGAGATCGAGCGCATCGGCCGCATCGGCTTTGAGACCGCACGCAAGCGCCGCAAGAAACTGTGCTGTGTGGACAAGGCAAACGTTTTGGACACCAGCCGTCTGTGGAGAAGCGTGATGCACCGCCTGCAGGCCGAATACCCGGATGTGGAATACAGCGAGATGTTCGTGGACAACTGCGCCATGCAGATCGTCAAGAATCCCGCCCAGTTCGACGTGATCGTTACCGAGAACATGTTCGGCGACATCCTGTCGGACGAGGCTTCCATGATCACCGGCTCCATCGGCATGATCCCGTCCTCCTCTCTGGGCGACGGCACCCGCGGCCTGTATGAGCCCATCCACGGCTCGGCCCCCGATATTGCGGGCAAGGACATCGTGAACCCCACCGCCTGCATCCTGTCTGCCGCCATGATGCTGCGCTACTCCTTCGGCATGGCCGAGGAGGCCGATGCCATTGAGACCGCTGTGAACAAGGTGCTGGACAAGGGCCTGCGCACCGCCGACAACATGAGCGAGGGCTGCACCTGCCTTGGCTGCACCGCCATGGGCGATGCCATTCTGGCCGAGATCTGAGTTTTTCCATAACGCACAAAGGGGAACGACAGCCGTCGTTCCCCTTTTCGTCTGCACAAAAAAGAGCAGCTGTTCCCAGCTGCCCTTCCGTGATACAGTTTCTTACTTGGTGCCGTAGATGCGGTCGCCTGCGTCGCCCAGACCGGGAACGATATAGCCGTTCTCGTTCAGGTGGTCATCCTCTGCGCCGAGGTAGATATCCACATCAGGGTGTGCCTCGTGCAGGGCCTTGATGCCTTCGGGAGCGGCGATCAGGCCGATGAACTTGATGCGCTTTGCGCCATGCTTCTTGATCTGGGTGATGGCATCAATGGCGCTGCCGCCGGTAGCCAGCATCGGGTCCAGAACCAGAACGTCACGCTCTGCAATATCCTGCGGCAGCTTGCAGAAGTACTCCACAGGCTGCAGGGTCTCCTCGTCGCGGTACAGGCCGATGAAGCCCACCTTTGCAGCGGGCAGCAGGGTCAGCATACCGTCCAGCATACCCATGCCTGCGCGCAGGATGGGCACCAGAGCCAGCTTGCGGCCAGCCAGCACCTTGGTCTTTGCCATGGTGATGGGTGTTTCGATCTCCACCTCTTCCAGAGGCAGGTCACGGGTCGCTTCGTAGCACAGCAGGGTTGCAATCTCGCCAACAAGGTCACGGAACTCCTTGGTGCCGGTCTGCTTGTTGCGCAGAATGCTCAGCTTGTGCTGCAGCAGCGGATGCTCAACGATCATCGGGGTCATAAAAACACGCTCCTTATTTTAAATAGATAACTCTATCGGGTCCAAGATTACGATTTAAAACAGCTCCGCATACGCTTCGCCATGATCAGCGGTTCTCCAGTGCGGTCAGCTTGTCGATGCGGCGCTGATGGCGGCCGCCTTCAAACTCGGTATTCAGGAAGAGATCCACCAGCTGGCAGGCAAGGCCGGGGCCGACCACGCGGCCACCCATGCACAGAGCATTGGCATCGTTGTGGCGGCGGGTATACTCGCAGCTGAAGCTGTCAGAGCAGCAGCAGGCACGAATGCCCTTGATCTTGTTTGCTGCCATGCTGATGCCCACGCCGGTGCCGCAGAACAGCAGTGCCTTGCTGCACTCGCCGCTCACAACTGCATCGCAGGCGGGCACGGCCATATCGGGGTAATCCACGCTGTCGGTGCTATGGGTGCCAAAATCGATGTATTCCAGCCCCAGCTCCTTCAGATGCGCCTTGACAGCTTCTTTCAGTTCAAATCCGCCGTGGTCAGCGGCCAGTGCAATGGGTTTTGCCATGGAAATGTTCCTTTCTCTCAGTCACGCAGGGTTTTATGCCTGCTCCTTGTTTTGGGCGGCATTGGCTGCAGCTTCTGCTGCAAGGCGCTCTGCGCGCTCCCGCTCGGCCTGACTCAGGCGGTGGTAGTCCGGCAGCAGAGCCTCCGGCAGCACAGCCTTTCCGGCTTCGGCCATCTGCTTTGCCACAAGGGCCACTGCAGCAGCACGCCCGCCGCGCAGGGCCGCAGGTGCCTGCAGCACGCCCGGCACACTGCCGTATTTATTATAGCACAGAGATGCGCCATCACCAACAAAAAACAGGGGCTTTTTGCAATTTTCTACAAAATCGGCCAGATCTGCCACCGCCCGGGCATCGTCTTCCAGCAGGCGGCTGTGGGTGGCAAGGTCGAACGCGGCACTGTATACCTGCGCACGGCGGGCATCCAGTGCACACAGCACGGTGCCCTCGCCCGTGTGGGCTGCGGCCAGTGCTTCCAGCGTGGAGACCGGTGCGCACAGCGTTTCCCGCGGGAAGGCCAGACCCTTGACCGCCGCCAGACCGATGCGCAGCCCGGTAAAACTGCCGGGGCCTGCGTTGACACCGTACAAGTCAATATCTGCACAGGTCATGCCGCACATCTTCAGGCAGGTGTCGATCATGGGCATCAGCGTTTCGCTGTGGGTCATGCCTGCGTCCAGATACACCTCGTACAGCAGGCGGTCATCCTGCAAAAGAGCCACACCAGCCGTTTTGCCTGCTGTATCCACAGCTAAGATGTTCATAGCGTTACCCCCTCAATGGTGATCCTGCGGGTATTTTCGTCCACGCGCTGGATATCCACCCGGATGGGGTTTTCCAGTGCCAGCAGGTCTGCAAAGTTCTCGCTCCACTCTGCTGCCACAATGGCCCCCTGATCCAAATAATCGTAAAAGCCTGCAGCACACAGGTCGTTCTCAGTGGAAATACGGTACAGGTCAAAGTGCGCCAGCGGCTTTGGGCCGCGGTAGTAGTTCACAATGGCAAAGGTTGGGCTGGACACCGGGTCGGTGCAGCCAAGGCCCTCGGCAAGGCCCTCAGTAAAAGCGGTCTTGCCCGCGCCCAGCCCGCCGGTGAACGCAACCAGCGAACCCGGTGCCAGCACTGCGGCCATACGGGCACCCAGCGCCACCGTCTCGGCGCGGGAGTGGGTGATATATTCTGACATGAAGCTTACCTCATTTTATAAAGCAAAAGGGACGGCAGAATGCTCTGCCGTCCTTTAGTATAATATACTTTGTGCAAAAGTGCAATGCCGTGTGTTGCTTACGCCGCCGCATCCACATCCGCTGCCGTGTAGGGGTTGGGCAGTGCAGCGCTTCGGTCTCCGCTGAGCATCGCATAGGATGCCGCCGCATGGGACCGTCTGCCGCCCTGCTCGTTGTACCAGATGATATCATCGGTGCCGTAGATGCTCTTGGCATAGTCCACGGCCTGTTCCAGCGTTTCGCCCTCGATCATCCGGTTTACAGCGGCCCACAGCATACTGCGGGAATACACCGAGTAGACATTGTTCACATAGCCCATCACCGCCTTGGCACCGCCTGCCAGCAGGCCGTCTGCCATAGAGGTGTCCACATGGCCGTTCTTGCCGTAGAACTCGCAGGTCTCGCTGAGCACGATGCCATTGCCGCGGTAGGCACTGCGGAAGAAATCGCCGTTGACGGCATACATACCGTTCACCTTGACCACGCGGTGGGCCAGCAGGTCAAAGCCATAGCGCAGATCGCTCCAGAAATCCGATCTCTCGGTCAGCAGGATCAGCGGTTCCGTGGTGGTCTTTTTGAACAGCCAGCCGTATTCATAGGTGTAGTACGCGCCGTGGGTGCTCAGGATGCACAGGTCGTAACGGCCCATCCTGCGCAGGTCGGATACGGTAACAGTGGTATCCAGATCCGTCTGCAGGCCCACCGAATCCCAATAGGTCTGCATGTAGGCATAATACGGGTAGCGGGTGCTGTTGATCGTGTTGTCAAACGCATAATAGATCGCCGCCGTGCCCACCCGCTTGTTCTCTGCCAGCTCCTGCAGCTGGCTCTTGTCCAGCTCCGGCAGGGCTGCGGTGTTCTCCTCCTCCGGGTCGGTAAGCAAGATGCCGCCCAGCGCGCCGCAGCTGTAGGTAAAGCTGATCATGCCGTTTTCGGCATCGGTGTAGACAGACCCCTGCTTCACAAGGCCCTGTGCGGTCAGCGCATCCAGCTGCTGCAAAGCAGCATCTGTGCGCTCGTCCTCGGTCATCTGTGCATAGTCGCTGCCTCCGGTCAGTGCGGTCACAGCAGCATCTGCCTGCTGCATCTCGCGCACATCTGTGGCCGAAAGGCTCTGCTGCACAGCCGCCTGTTCTTCCGGCTGCTGTGCAAAAGCCGCTGTGGGCAGCGCTGTGAGCGCGAAAGCCAGAGCGCACAGTGCACACCCAAAACGGCGGAGCATATCGTGTTCCATTCCCATTTCCTCCGGGCATATCTGCCGCCCAATGCGGCACGCCGCCCTTTCCCAGCAGGCATCTTCCTGCCATTTTCTTTGCGCGGCAGGCGCTCTGCAAAGGAGCTTTCTGCTGCACCTTCATTGTAGATGGTGCGGTCTGCTTTGTCAAGCATTCGTGCGGATTTTGCAAAGCTGTCACACCCGGTGGATTGCAAACGGTGTGCAGGCTGTGTATAATAGGATAAACTGGGTTGGTATTGCCCGCTGCAGCGGCAAAACCCGGTGTGTATCTGGGAACGAAAGGTGGTGCTTTCTTGGAAAGCATTCGACAATATTTTAAACGAACAGATAAGATCTATCTGCTGCTGTGCATCTTCAGCAGCACCATGGCGGTGGTGGCTCTTGCCTCCTGGGCCGCAAAGCAGGGCAACGGTTTTGCCACGGACGAGATCACTGGTGCCATTACCGGCATCGGCGATTACCGCCGCGCGCTGGTGCAGGCCGGTGCGGCGGTGCTTGGCATCGTGATTGCGCTGCTGCTCTCCTGCATCGACTACCGCAGCCTTGTCAAGGTGTGGCCGGTGCATGTAGCCCTGACATGGGGTCTGGTGCTGCCCACGCTGTTCATCCGCAATGTGGCCATCGGCCCGCTGACCATCGGCTTCAACGCCGGTGACACCGACAACTACTCCTGGTACAAGCTGGGCGGCTTTACCTTCCAGCCCACGGAGCTGGCAAAGATCAGCTTTATCCTTACCTTTGCCATGCACCTGAACAATGTGCGCAGCCGCATCAACGAGCCAAAGGAGCTGGTAAAGCTTCTGCTGCATCTGGCCGTGCCCATCCTTATCATCCACATTCAGGGCGACGACGGCACCGCCATCATCTACGCCATCATCGGCTGCTGCATGATGTTTGCAGCGGGCCTGAGCTGGAAGTATATCATCGGTGCCATTTCGGCAGCAGCTGTGGCCGTGGCGGCGGCGTTTGCCTTTTTCAGCGATAAGATCGGCAAGGGCTACCAGTGGTACCGCATTCTGGCCGTTATCGACCCGGAGAATTCCACCGGCTGGGCACCCAACGAAGCCACTTGGAAAAACATCATCTACCAGCAGCAGCGCGGCGAGATTGCCATCGGCTCCGGCGGCATCTTCGGCAACGGCCTGTTCAGCGGCCGGTACTACAGCGTGCCCAATGCCCACAACGACTTTATTCTCAGCTGGCTGGGCAATGCCATTGGCTTTGTGGGCCTGTGCATCGTGCTGGGGGCACTGCTGGCACTGGTGATCAAGACCTTTGCCACCGGTGCGCGCAGCGAGGACCTGCTGGGCAGCTATATCTGCACCGGCATCGGCGGTGCTCTGATGGCGCAGATCGCAGTGAATGTGGGCATGAACCTGCGGGTGCTGCCGGTCATCGGCGTCACCCTGCCCTTCTATTCTGCGGGCGGCAGCTCGGTGCTGATGCTGTATATCTGCGTGGGGCTTGTGCTGTCGGTCTATATGCACAACACAAAGAGCCTGTTCGGGTAAGGCTCTGGCGCACCGGTCTGTCTGTTCATCGTTTTCCACCTCTGTGATCCGGTTTTTTCTGATATACCAGACAAAAAATGGTTCAACTCTCTTGCAATCCGCCTGTACACATGGTAAAATTGTACAGAAGTTTGCAGTTTTATTGTGCAATAGGTGCAATAACTGTGTGGGAGAGTTTGGGGCTCTCCTGTTTTCATGTTATAGGATCAATGGAGTGAATCTAAGTATGACAACTGTAACCACTGCGCCAGAAGCGGAATACTGGCTGCAGACCGGTTGGATGGAGGAGCCCGGCGCAGAGCTTGGCATCCACAAGCCGATTACGATCGATCGTAAGACGAATCTTCACGAGCACCGCGCCTACTGGTGTGTGCGCCGCGCACAGGATATCTTCTTTTCTCTGCTGGCGCTGATCGCGCTTTCCCCGCTGATGCTCCTTACCTGCATTGCAGTCTGGATCGACAGCCCGGGTGCAAGCCCGGTGTTCAGCCAGCTGCGGGTGGGCCGCAACGGCAAGCTGTTCCGGCTGTACAAGTTCCGTTCCATGTGCCCGAACGCCGAGAGCAAGCTCAACGATCTGCTGCAGGACAACGAGATGGACGGCCCGGTGTTCAAGATGAAGGACGACCCCCGCATCACCCGGGTGGGCCATTTCATCCGCAAAACCAGCATCGACGAGCTGCCTCAGCTGGTGAACATCCTCAAGGGCGATATGAGCATTGTGGGCCCGCGCCCGGCGCTGCCCCGCGAGGTAGCCCAGTACACGCCCTATGAATGGCAGCGGCTGTACGTGACACCCGGCCTTTCCTGCTACTGGCAGATTGCACCGCACCGCAACCAGCTGAGCTTTGACGAATGGATGGCACTGGATGTGAAGTATGTCAAGGAACGCAGCTTCCTGGTGGACTGGAAGATCATCTTTGCAACCTTCCGTGCGGTGCTGTTCGGCCACGGAGAATAATTCGGATCACAGATCGGCAGAGCCTGCGGGCTTTGCCGATTTTTTTACAGATAGCCTTCAGGAAACAAAAAACAGAGGAACGACGCGGGGTCGTCCCTCTGTTTTTGCTTAGATCATCAAATCACTTCAGCACAGCGCCCAGATTTGCACTGGTGACCATGCGTGCGTAGCGGCTCAGCCAGCCGGTTTTGATGTTGGGTTCGGGTGCAACATACTTTGCCTTGCGCTGGGCCAGGACTTCGTCGCTGACCTCCAGCGTGATGGAGGCATTGGGGATATCAATGTTGATGGTATCTCCCTCCTCGATCAGGCCGATGGGGCCGCCGGAAGCAGCCTCCGGGCTGACATGGCCGATGGCTGCGCCGCGGCTTGCGCCGGAGAAGCGGCCGTCGGTGATGAGGGCCACTGTCTTGTCCAGCTTCATGCCGGCCAGTGCGGAGGTGGGGTTCAGCATCTCACGCATACCGGGGCCGCCCTTGGGGCCTTCGTAGCGGATGACCACCACATCGCCCGGGACGATCTTACCCGCGTAGATGGAAGCAATGGCCTCGTCCTCGCTGTTGAACACGCGGGCCGGGCCGGAATGCTGCTGCATCTCGGGGGCCACGGCGCTGCGCTTGACCACACAGCCGTCCGGTGCAATGTTGCCCCACAGGATCTGCAGACCGCCGGTCTGGGAGTAGGGGTTGTCGATGGGACGGATGGCCTTGTCGTTCAGGATGTGTGCGCCCTTGATGTTCTCGCCCAGCGTCTTGCCGGTAACGGTGGGCACATCCAGATCCAGCAGGCCCTTCTTGGCCAGCTCTGCCTGCACGGCGGGGATGCCGCCTGCGGCGTACAGGTCCGGCATGTGGGTGGGGCCGGCCGGTGCCAGATGGCACAGGTTCGGGGTCTTGGCGCTGATCTCATTGAACAGCTTCAGGTCGATGGGCACACCGGCCTCATAAGCGATGGCCAGCAGGTGCAGCACGGTGTTGGTGGAGCAGCCCAGAGCCATATCGCAGGTCAGAGCGTTGCGGATGGAGCGCTCGTTGATGATCTGGCGTGCGGTGATGCCCTTCTTGACCATATCCATAATGGCCATACCGGCGTGCTTTGCCAGCTGCAGACGCTTGGAGTAGACGGCAGGAATGGTGCCGTTGCCGGGCAGTGCGATGCCGATGGCCTCGCACAGGCAGTTCATGCTGTTGGCGGTGTACATGCCGGAGCAGCTGCCGCAGCTGGGGCAGCAGTTGCAGGTGCAGTCTTCCAGCTGATCCTCGGTGATCATACCGGCCTTGTAGGCACCCACAGCCTCGAACATCTTGGAAAGGCTGACCTCTTCGCCGCCGTAGGTACCGGCCAGCATGGGGCCGCCGGAGCAGACCACGGCGGGCACGTCCATACGGACGGCGGCCATGACCATGCCGGGCACGATCTTGTCGCAGTTGGGCACCAGCACCAGACCGTCCAGCTGGTGGGCCATGAGCATGGTCTCCACGCTGTCGCAGATCAGCTCACGGGATGCAAGGCTGTACTTCATGCCCACATGGCCCATGGCGATGCCGTCGCACACGCCAATGGCAGGGATCAGGATGGGCGTGCCGCCTGCCATCTCAACGCCGGCCTTGACGGCATCGGCGATCTTGTCCAGATTCATATGGCCTGGCACGATCTCGCTGTAGGCGCTCACCACGCCGATCAGCGGGCGCTCCAGCTCTTCCTTGGTGTAACCCAGTGCATAGAACAGGCTTCGGTTCGGGGCGCGCTCCGAACCCTTGGTCACATTGTCGCTTCTCATTTCAAATCCTCTTTTCTGACAAAAACCCTCTCCGTCACGGCTGCGCCGTGCCACCTCTCCCGAAGGGGAGAGGTTTTTGCGGAGGATCTATAAGGTTCCCACTTTCAACAAAAACTCCCCCTTTCGGGGGAGCTGGCCGCCGAAAGGCGGCCTGAGAGGGTTTTCCCCTTACTTCTTCAGCCAGCTCATCATGCCGCGCAGCTCTGCGCCGACCTTCTCGATGGGCAGCTCTGCTTCCATGCGGCGCTTTGCCAGGAAGTGCACCTTGCGGCCGCCGTTGGGGCTCATCTCGGTCAGGAACTCGGAAGCGAAGGTGCCGTCCTGGATCTCGGTCAGAACCTTCTTCATTTCCTTGCGGGTCTCGGCAGTGATCAGACGCTTGCCGGTGCGGTAGTCGCCGTACTCAGCGGTGTTGGAGATGGAGTAACGCATCTTGGAGAAGCCGCCCTCGTTGATCAGGTCAACGATCAGCTTCATCTCGT